>Ga0310695_10000078_pt1 | contig 244820 bp, 293 predicted proteins | sample RumenRJG_04DNA_FD_203882 | JGI IMG/M metagenome (GOLD analysis project Ga0310695, IMG submission 203882) | Bovine rumen microbial communities from Lethbridge, Alberta, Canada - RJG_04 (v2) (version 2) | ecosystem: Host-associated > Mammals > Digestive system > Stomach > Rumen | place: Canada...
CGCAAGGCGGAGGAAGCGCGCCGTGCCGAGGAAGCCCGCAAGGCGGAGGAAGCGCGCCGTGCCGAGGAAGCCCGCAAGGCGGAGGAAGCGCGCCGTGCCGAGGAAGCCCGCAAGGCGGAGGAAGCGCGCCGTGCCGAGGAAGCCCGCAAGGCGGAGGAAGCGCGCCGTGCCGAGGAAGCCCGCAAGGCGGAGGAAGCGCGCCGTGCCGAGGAAGCCCGCAAGGCGGAGGAAGCGCGCCGTGCCGAGGAAGCCCGCAAGGCAGAGGAAGCGCGCCGTGCCGAGGAAGTCAGAAATGCTGCCGAGGAAGCGCTCCGCGCCAAAGTGCATCGCCATGCTGCCGCACAGCAGGCGCCGGTCAGCGGTGACGTGGATGTGCGCGAAGAGTATTATCGAGAAAAGCGCAGTGCGGTCGACCGTCTGCTCCGCGATTTGAATAATAAAAAATAAAGGTTGACATTTTCATTTCGCGGTGTTATCATAGTATAAAGTTAAAAGGCTGTGACAGGGACATGATTCTCGGAGATCCGATTTGCAGAGAGCGGCACGCAGGCTGAAATTGCCGTATTCGGAGCTGTACAATTACCACCCTATAGCCCCGTGCAGGAAATGGTACGGCGTATTCCGCGTTAAGGAACCAAGAGGACGCGCATGCGTCGAAGTTGGGTGGAACCACGAATGAATTCGTCCCAATACCTCACAGGGGGTATTGGGACTTTACTATTAAGCACAAAAGGAGAATCACCATGATCAATATCGAGTTAAAGGGCGGCGTCGTAAAGGAATATGAATCCGGCGTTACGCCTGCCGAAATCGCCAAATCAATCGGCGCGGGACTGTACAAGGCAGTTTGCTGCGCAAAAATAAACGGCACGGTCTGTGACCTGCGCACGCCGGTCACTGCCGACAGCAAGGTCGAGCTGCTCACCTTTGACGACCCCGAGGGCAAGCATGCGTTCTGGCATTCTGCCTCCCATGTACTGGCACAGGCTGTCAAGAGATTATATCCCGAAGCCAAATGCGCCATCGGTCCCGCCATCGAATCGGGCTTTTATTATGATTTTGATGTAGAAAAGCCCTTCTCCAACGAGGATCTGCAAAAAATCAAGGCGGAGATGAAAAAGATCGTCAAGTCCGGTCTGGAGATCAGCCGTTTTGAGCTGGAGCCGGACAAGGCGGTCGCGCTGTTGGAGGAGATGGGCGAGCCCTACAAGGTCGAGCTTGCCAAGGAGCACACCGACAAGGGCGAGAAGATCAGCTTTTACAAGCAGGGCGACTTCACCGACCTCTGCGCCGGACCGCACCTGATGAGCGTTGCCGCCATCAAGGCGATCGAGCTGACCAACTGCACCGGCGCCTACTGGAGAGGCGACGCCGACAATGCGCAGCTTTGCCGCGTATATGGTATCGCGTTCCCCAAGGCGAGCATGCTCGAGGAGCACCTCGCCATGCTCGAGGAAGCCAGAAAGCGCGACCATAACAAAATCGGCAGAGAATTAGGCTTTTTTACCACCGTCGATTACATCGGACAGGGCTTGCCGATCCTGCTTCCCAAGGGCGCCAGAGTGATCCAGCTCTTGCAGCGCTTTGTGGAGGACGAGGAGCAAAAGCGCGGCTGGCTGCTGACAAAAACGCCGTTTATGGCAAAATCCGATCTGTATAAGATCAGCGGACACTGGGATCACTACAAGGACGGCATGTTCATCCTCGGCGATCCCGACGCGGAGGACGACGTCTACGCGCTCCGTCCGATGACCTGTCCGTTCCAGTATCAGGCATACCTCAACAAGCAGCGCTCCTACCGCGACCTGCCCCTGCGCTATAACGAGACCTCCACACTCTTCCGCAACGAAGCCTCCGGTGAGATGCACGGCTTGATCCGCGTGCGCCAGTTCACCATCTCCGAGGGTCATCTCATGTGTACGCCCGAGCAGCTCGAGGACGAGTTCAGACAGTGCGTAGAGCTCGCGACCTTTATGCTCAAAACCGTCGGCTTGTATGAGGATGTATCCTACCGCTTCTCCCAGTGGGATCCCAACGACCGCGACAAGTACATCGGCACCGAGGAGGAATGGAACGATGTGCAGGGCATGATGGGCAGAATCCTTGACCATCTCGGCATCGAATACAAAATCGGCATCGGCGAGGCGGCGTTCTACGGTCCCAAGCTCGACATTCAGATCAAGAATGTCTACGGCAAGGAGGACACCCTCATCACTATTCAGATCGACCCCATGATCGCCGAAAAATTCGGCATGGAATACACCGACCGCGACGGCGTGAAGAAGAATCCCTTCATCATTCACCGCACCTCCATCGGCTGCTACGAGAGAACGCTCGCGCTGCTGATCGAAAAATATGCCGGCGCGTTCCCGCTTTGGCTGGCTCCCACGCAGGTCAAGCTGCTGGCAGTCGCCGACAGACACCTCGACTATGTTTATGAGATCAAAAAGCAGCTCGATGCTGCCGGTCTGCGCACCGAGGTAGACGACAGAAGTGAAAAGATCGGCTACAAGATCCGTCAGGCACAGCTGGAAAAGGTGCCGTATATGATCATTGTAGGCGACAAAGATATTGAAGCCGGCGTTGTTTCCGTCCGCCACAGAAAAGAGGGCGACCTCGGCGCCATGCAGCTCGACGCATTCCTCGCGCTTGCCAAGGAAGAGATCGACGCCAAGACCATCAAATAAGCAAAACGGCTGCATATGGGTTTTTCCTCGTACGACAAAAACAGCTACAGAGAATCCAAGCGCCGCCGCAAACAGGCGATGCGACAGAGCGAGACGGGCTACATCAAGCCATATCGCCGCAGCAAAAAGCCGCTGATCATCCTTATCTGCGCAGCGGTGCTGTGCGTCGCGGCGGCGGTGCTGCTGTGGCAGCCCTTTGCGCCGAAGCATGCGGAGAGTGAAGCCGCCGTTCGGCTGACAGCGGCAGAGCGCCTGCGGCAGGTCAACCGCGCTAATCCCATGGAAGCGGAGGAGGTGCCTGCGCTCACACAGTTTGAGCAGGTGCAGGTGCATCCGGTCGTTGCCGCCGCGTTGGAAAAAATGTGCGCAGCCGCCGCCGAAAAGGGCGTCACGCTCACCGTTTTGTCGGGCTATGTTTCCTATGAGGAGCAGCAGAAGCTCTATGAGCAGAATCTTGCGGAATACCTAAAGAAAAAGGGCTTTACGCCGGTGCGCGCACAGGCGGCGGCACAGGCAGTGGTGCCGGAAGCCGGCAGCAGCGAGGCACAGACCGGGCTTTATGTGGAGTTTGACCTGACAAACGCGCGCGCCAAGGAGTATGTGGAGCGCGAATGCATCAACTACGGCTTTATTCAGCGCTATCCGGAGCATAAGCAAGACAAAACTCACATCAATTTCCGCGCAAACGGCTACCGTTATGTGGGTATAGAGGACGCAGGAAAGATGCGCGCTTTCGACATGTGTCTCGAAGAATACGACGACTACATCCGCAGTCAGTCAAAATAACCGTGTTATGAGTGTATAAGTATGAGTTCAAAAAGAAAATCAAAACAGAATAGTTTTCTTCGCTTTTTCAGCATATTGTCGCGTATAGCGCGGACGCTTCCCAAGCACATGAAGCGCAACACCGTGGTGGTTTGCGCCGGACTGGTGACCATCGGCGTGATCTTGTCCGCCGTCACGGCGCCGCAGATGGTGTCCGCCACGCCTGCCGATGAAAAAGAGCAGACAGCGACCACGGCGCCTGCGACCCAACCGACGACCGCACCGTCCAAATCCCACAAGATCGAGGGCATCCCGGTCATCTCGCAGGACTATTACAAGGCAGGCTGTGAGAGCTACGCCTGCACCATGATGCTGCAGGGCTTGGGCTATGACATCGACGAATTCAAATTTGTGGAGAATTATCTGATCACGAGCGATTTTTCCTATGACGAAGCGGGCATCATGTACGGTCCGGACATGAACTCCGCCTTTGCCGGCAACGCGTTTTCGGGCGCGGGCATTTTCTGTCCGGCGATGGCAAAGTCCATGAACCGCTATCTCGACACCGTTACCAACGACAAGCGCCGCGCTTATCCCATCAAGGGCAAGACGCTCGAGGAGCTTTGCCGCGAATATATCGACAAGGATATCCCCGTCATGACGTGGGTCACCACCTACATGGAGGAATCTTATGTGCGCCTGTCGTGGATCGTCAACTATATCGACGAAAACGCCGAGACCAAGATGGGCGATATGACCTCATGGCGGCAGAACGAGCACTGCATGGTGCTCATCGGTTACACCGACAAGGATTACATTTTCTGTGATTCGGTTGCCGGAAAGGTCGTCAACCACGACAAAAAGTTGGCGGAGACGCGTTTTACCGAAATCGGCAACCAGGCGGTTGTTGTAAAATAATTTTCAAAAAACACTTGCATTTTGTAAATGAATGTAGTATAATAGTCCTGTTAATCGCGTAAAGTAAGTAGGTGAGAAGAATGAAAGAGAATATCCATCCTAAGTATGAGCAGACAACGATTACTTGTGCTTGCGGTAATGTTATCGAAACAGGTTCAACCAGAAAAGATATCCGCGTTGAAATTTGTTCTAAATGTCATCCTTTCTACACAGGAAAGCAGAAGTTGGTTGATACCGGCGGACGTGTTGACAGATTCAAAAAGCGTTTCAACATTACAAAATAATTTTGCAACTTCAAGGCAGCACGCGTGTGCTGCCTTACTTGCATTTTGAGGTAGATCATGGCAGATTACAAAACCGTCCGCGCCGCCGCCAGCGGCGAGCTGACCGAAAAACGCTCGCGCTTTATCGGCTACTGCAAGCCTGTTTCGACCGAGGAGGAGGCGACCGCGTTTGTCGCTTCCATCCGTTCGCGTCACTGGGATGCGCGCCACAATGTCTACGCCTATTCGCTGCGCGAGGGTAATCTCCGCCGCTACAGCGACGACGGCGAGCCGTCCGGCACAGCCGGCATGCCGGTGCTGGATGTGCTGCAAAAAAGCGGCGTCACCGACGTTTGCGTCGTCGTCACGCGCTATTTCGGCGGCGTGCTGCTCGGAACCGGCGGCTTGGTGCGCGCCTATTCGCAGGCAGCGCGGCTCGGACTCAACGCGGCGCAGGTCGTTCTGATGGAGCGCTGCGCCTGCTGCACCCTGCGCTGCTCCTATACGCACTACGGAAAAATCGCCTCGCTGCTGCAGGAGCACGGCGCCGGCTTGGACGACACCGTCTATGAGGCGGATGTGCTGCTGCGCTTCCATATCAAGCCCGAAGCGCTGCCCGGACTCAACAAGGCGCTCGCCGACGCGACCGCCGGCGAAATCGCCGTTGAGACCGAAAAAGAGGCGTATTTTCCAAAACCGGAAAAAATTTGAAAAGTAAAAAGGGATTTTGACTTTTCCTGCGAATATAGTATATAGAGCGCCCCAAAAGGCGACATTCCATACAAAATAACCGCAAAAGGAGAAAAAATGGCATTTCCCGAGAGCTTTATACAGGAATTAAAAATGCGCAACAGCATCACCGAGGTGGTCGCGCCCTATGTCAGCCTAAAGCGAAACGGCAGAAATATGGTGGGCTTGTGTCCGTTTCACGGCGAAAAAACGCCTTCGTTCAATATTTATGATGAAAACACGGACAATGCGCACTTTTACTGCTTTGGCTGCGGCGTCGGCGGCGACGTGATCTCCTTTGTCATGCGGATCGAAAATCTCGACTATGTGGACGCGGTCAAGCTGCTGGCACAGCGTGCCGGCATGGACTTGCCCGAAACCGGCTACGACGACAGCATGTCACGGCTGCGCAAGCGGATCTTTGAAGCCAACCGCGAGGCGGCGCGTTTCTATTATAAGTCGCTTTATCAGCCGGTCGGCAGGGAAGGGCTCAATTACCTGCACGGCCGCATGCTGACCGACCGCACCATCCGCCACTTTGGCTTGGGCTTTGCGGACGACGACTGGAGCTCGCTCACCAAGCACCTCAAATCGCTCGGTTTTTCGGAGCATGAGCTCGTTGCGGCGAATCTTGCCGTGCAGCGGCGCAGCGGCAACGGCGTGTTCGACCGCTTTACCAACCGCGTGATGTTCCCAATCATCGACCTGCGCAGCAACGTGATCGCGTTCGGCGGCAGGATCATGACCGACCAAAAGCCCAAATATCTCAACACCTCCGACACGCCTGTCTTTAAGAAAAGCGAAAACCTCTTTTCGCTGAACAACGCCAAAAACGCCGGCACGCGCACACTGCTGCTCTGTGAAGGCTATATGGACGTGATCGCGGTCAGCCAGGCAGGCTTTTCCAACGCTGTGGCGACGCTCGGCACGGCGCTCACGCAAGAGCAGGCAATGCTGATGAAGCGCTACGCCGATGAGGTGATCATCTGCTACGACGCAGACGAGGCAGGACAAAAGGCGACCTCACGCGCGATCCCGATTTTGCGCGGCGCCGGCTTGCCGGTCAGGGTGCTGACGATCCCCAACGGCAAGGACCCCGACGAGTTCATCAAGTCGCAGGGCGCCGACGGACCCGAGGCGTTTCGGGCGATCATCGAAAAGAGCGGAAACGACATGGATTACCGTCTCCAAAAGCTCCGCGGCGACTATGATCTCGAAACCTCCGACGGCAAGGTGCAGTATCTCGAAGCTGCCTCCGCCGTGATCGCTACGCTGGACAGCGCCATTGAGCAGGACGTCTATGCCGCCAAGCTTTGCCGTGAGTTCGGCGTAGACAAAAACGCCTTTATGACGCAGCTGCAAAAGCGCTCCAAGCGGCGCAGCCGTGAGGTGTACCGCAGACAGCAGCAAAAGCTCCGCAAGGATCTGAGCGGACGCGGCGACCGCATCAATATTGACAAGGCGAGGGTACCGCGCAGCTCCTCGGCAGAGGAGGCGCTGGTGGTCTACCTGATACGCAACCCCGACGCGGCGCCTTTCATTGCCGCTCAGGTCAAGCCGGAACAGTTCCAAAACGCTTTGATGCGGCGGTTCTACACGTATTTTTCGGAGCGCGTCCAAAGCGGCGCCGACCCCATGCTGAACGTCACGGCGGACTTTACGCCGGACGAGGCAAACATACTCTATCAAATCATCGGCAAACACGCAAGCATTGCCCAGACGCGGCAATCGCTTGAGGAATACATCAAGGTGATCCGCGAGGAGAGCGTCAAGCTCCGGCAGGACGAGGTGTCCGGCATGTCGGGCGAGGATTTGAACGCCTACCTTGAAAAACTCAGGAAAGTAAAACAGTGAAAGGAAAGGTACTATGGCACAAGAGAAAAGATCACTCGTCAAAGAGCTTATCGAGCTGGGAAAACAAAAGGGGCAGCTGACCAACCAGGACATTCTGGACGCCATCGGCGAGCAGGACTTTGACCCCGAAAAGCTGGAAAAGCTCTATGATATGATCGAATCGCAGGGCATTGAGATCGTCGAGGATTTTGACGACCTCAAAATCGAGGATCTGGAGCTTGAGATCAACGAGCACAAGGACGAGGACGGTCTGCCTGTGGCGGGTGAGCAGAGCATCACCATCGACGATCCCGTCAAGGTCTATCTGAAAGAGATCGGCAGGGTGCCGCTGCTCTCCAGTGAGGAAGAGGTGGATTTGGCGATCCGCATTTCCAACGGCGATGTCGCCGCCAAGCAGCGCCTTTCCGAAGCGAACCTGCGACTGGTCGTCAGCATCGCCAAGCGCTATCTGGGCAGAGGCATGCAGTTCCTCGACTTGATCCAGGAGGGCAATCTCGGTCTGATCAAGGCGGTTGAGAAGTTCGACTACACCAAGGGCTTCAAGTTCTCCACCTATGCGACATGGTGGATCCGCCAGGCGATCACGCGTGCTATCGCCGACCAGGCACGCACGATCCGCATCCCGGTGCATATGGTCGAGACCATCAACAAGGTCAAAAAGGTGCAGAGCCAGCTCCTTCACCAGAACGGTCACGAGCCGTCTCCCGACGAGATCGCGGAGGTGATCGACATGCCGGTTGACAAGGTGCGCGAGATCATGCGCGTGGCACAGGAGCCGGTCTCGCTCGAGACCCCGATCGGTGAGGAGGAGGACAGCCATCTCGGCGACTTTATTCCCGACAACGACGCGCCTGCGCCTGCCGACGCCGCTTCGCACACCATGCTGCGCGAGCAGCTTGCCGATGTGCTCTCCACTCTGACGCCCAGAGAGGCAAAGGTGCTGCGTCTGCGCTTTGGCTTGGAGGACGGCAGAAGCCGCACCCTCGAGGAAGTGGGCAAGGAGTTCAACGTCACGCGTGAGCGTATCCGCCAGATCGAGGCAAAGGCGCTGCGCAAGCTCCGCCATCCCAGCCGCAGCCGCAAGCTCAAGGACTACCTTGATTATTAAAATTCATATTTGGAATTATGATTAGCTTTGACGAATGCGCGGCTATGCTCGACGAAATCGCCGACGCTATGCCGTATGCGCTGTACCGCGAGCTGAACGGCGGTATCTCGATCGTGCCCGACATCAAGTTTCATCCGGTCGCACGCAACCATGATCTGTGCATTTTGGGCGAATACAAGCGGGATTTGATCGGCAATTCCATCGTGTTCTATTACGGCTCCATTGCGCGTGTCTACGGCAATCTGCCGCGCGCGGAGTTTTACAAAAAGCTGGAGCATATTCTGCACCATGAGGTGCGCCATCACAACGAATATCTCGCAGGCACCGATGATCTGGAGCTGTGGGACGACGAGCAGATATTGAAATACTTACAACAAAACCGCGGCTGAGAGGCTGCGGTTTTTTGTATATGGGAATCTATAGCCATATTGCACGAAAAATAACATAAATTTTCTACAACTTCAATAGGAAATAATCAAAGTATTTTCTTTTTCGGAATTAATTATCCTTTGGTAATGTGATAAAATGATAGAGTAAGATAGGTATAAGCTATGCGCAGCTATCATCAAAATATAAAACGGGGTGTCATACTTTGCGTTTTAAAAAATTATTAATAGGAGTATTGGCGATCATTATGGCTACAGGTACCTTCACAACCGCCGCTTCGGCGGACGAAAAAAAGACGGACTACCAGGCATACGCCGCCGAGCTGGACAAATCTGCATACAGCGGCAATGATTTGGGAGCTGTCTACACCGAAAAATCCACCACCTTCAAGGTGTGGTCGCCCAAGGCGTCCGCCGTGTCCGTGGACATCTACGACTACGGCAGCGAGGCAGAGGGCGGAAAGTCCATCCGCACCACCAACATGACGCTCGACAAAAAGACGGGCGTTTGGTCGGCGACCATCAGCGGCGATCTTGCCGGCAAATACTACGACTACGCGGTGACGCACGGCGAGGAGACCAAGCGCACGGCGGACATCTATGCACGCGCCTGCGGCGTCAACGGCAAGCGCAGCATGGTCGTGGATCTGCGCAAGACCGATCCCGACAACTGGGAGAACGACCTCCACGTCATGGTGGACAAGCCCACCAACGCCAGTGTGTGGGAGATCTCGGTGGCGGACTTTTCCTCCTCCGAAACGAGCGGCGTCAGCAAGGACAACCGCGGCAAGTTCCTCGCGTTTACCGAGAGCGGCACCACGGTGGACGGCATACAGGGCGGCACGCCTACCTGTATTGACTACCTCAAAAAGCTCGGCGTCAAGTATGTGCAGATCATGCCCATGTATGACTTTGGCTCCGTTGACGAGAGCAAGGACATCATGAAGCAGTTCAACTGGGGCTATGACCCGGTCAACTACAATGTGCCCGAGGGCTCCTTTTCCACCGATCCGTATAACGGCGCGGTGCGCATCAAGGAGTGCAAGCAGATGATCCAGGCGCTCCACAACGCCGGCATCGGCGTGATTATGGACGTGGTCTACAACCACACCTATTCCACCGACTCCTGGTTCCAGTACACGGTGCCCAACTACTACTACCGCATGAACGAGGACGGCACCTTCTCCAACGGCTCGGGCTGTTCCAACGACACCGCCTCCGAGCATTTGATGTTCCGCAAATACATGATCGATTCCGTCACCTACTGGGCGAAGGAATACCATATCGACGGCTTCCGCTTTGACCTGATGGGTCTGCACGACGTCACCACCATGAACGATATTCGCGCGGCGCTCGACGGCTTGTATGAGGACGGCAGCGGCAAAAAGATCCTCATGTACGGCGAGGCGTGGAACATGCCCACCAAGGCGGACGAAGGCACCGTGATGGCAAATCAGCAGAATTTGACGCAGATGGATGACCGCATCGGCGCGTTTGACGACACCATCCGCGACGCCATCAAGGGCAGCACCGCCGGCGCAGACAAGGGCTTTGTGCAGAGCGGCGGCAAGCGCAGCGATTTGAAGACCGGCTTCCTCGGTCAGTCGAATCTCGGCTGGGCAAATGTGCCGTCCCAGTGCGTCACCTATGCTTCCTGCCACGACAACCTTTGTTTGTATGACAAGCTGGTCGATTCCGTCTACGGCAACAGCGAGTACCGCAAGCGCCACGAGGATTTGGTGCAGATGAACAAGCTCTCCGCCGCGATTGTGATGACCGCGCAGGGCATTCCGTTCTTCCTCGGCGGCGAGGAATTTTGCCGCAGCAAGGACGGCGACGAAAACTCCTTCTCCTCCTCACGTGAGGAAAATATGCTCGACTGGAAGAATGTCGAGAGCTTCAGCGACGTGGTGGAATATTACCGCGGTCTGCTCAAAATCCGCGATTCCTTTGCCGCGTTTATGGACTGCACCGCCATGACCGCCAACCATATCACCACCGTGGAAAATCTGCCCAAGGGTGTGGCAGGCTTCTATATCCCCAACACCGAACAGGGCAAGTGGAGCAAGGTCTGCGCCGTCTTTAACGGCACCGACGAGGACAAAAATATCGCCGTCGAAGGCGAGTGGATCCGCATCGCTGACGAGAATGTCGCCGGTCTGAATAACCTCGGCACCTGCTCCGGCAGCGTCAATGTCAAGGCGCATTCCGCCGCGATCATGGCGGATAAGCAGAGCTACGAGAGCGCCGGCATTTCCGACTACGAGGGCGCAGTCGTTATGCACATCTACGACGATAAGACCAAGGAGCTGCTGGGTACGCAGGTCGTCACCGATTCGCTGGGCAGCGTCTTTGACGTGAACAAGCTCACCGAGCGCTACAACTACGACGTCAAGTCCGTCAAGGGCGAAAAAACCGGCAGATATGAAGAAAAGCCGCGCTATATCGACGTCTATGTCACTCCCTATACCGGCAAGACCGCGAATGTGACCATCAGATTCGTGGACGACATCAACGGCGCGGAGTTGGCGGACGCCTACAGCATCCGCAACCGTCCCGGTCAAAAATACCGCACGCCCGACCTGCCCGAGATCGAGAACTATACGCTGGTGCTCGGCGACTTGCCCAAAAACGGCGCGGGCGAGCTGGGTGACCGCGATGTGACCGTCACATACAAATACACCCGTATCACCGACGACACCGACCGCAGCATTTGCAAGGTCAACGTCATCTATATGGATGACGGCGGACAGGTGATAGAGACCCAAACCCTCACCGGCAAGGAAGGGGAGGTCTATCATATCCAGCAGAATGAATATGAGGAGAAAACGCTGATCGAGGTGCCGCCGCAGATCACCGGCAGCTTCAAAAAGGGCGAGATCAACGTCATTCTCACCTACAACAATAAGCCCGATCCGCTCAAGCAGGCGATGGTATGGGTGTTTGTCGGCGTCGGCGTGATATTTGCGCTCTGCATCGCGTCTGCCATCCTGTCGCACAACAAGCGCAAAAAGAAGCTGCAGGCGGCGATGGATTTCACCGACGCGCTGGAGCCGGATAAACAATAAGGGCGCTTCTGTACAACAGAATTTTTTTGAGGTGCCCATCAGTCAACCGTTCCGCTTCTGCGGAATACCATATTCTATACATTATTAAAGGAGGAATATTTATGAGAACATCCAAGAAAATCGTTTCTTCTGTTCTTGCGGTCTGTATGCTTGCGTCCACAAGCGTCATCGCCGGTGCAGCCGCCACAGGCAGCGACGCCACCGGCGCAACAGCCAACCCCTATGTGGAGGCTGTTGAAGCGCTCGACGCGGAGTACACCTATACCGGCAACGACCTCGGCGCGACCTATTCGCCCGAAAAAACCGTCTTTAAGGTTTGGTCGCCGACCGCAACAGAGGTAACACTGAACCGCTACGCCACCGGCTCCGACAGCGAGGCAGGCGCCGCCAAGCTCGGCACCGTTGCGATGGAACCGCTGATGGACGGCGAAAAAAAGACAGGTGTTTGGACTGCGACCGTCGAGGGCGACATCGTCAACACCTATTACACCTACACCATCAAATCCACCCATCCCAAGTCCGGCACCTCCCAGACCGCTGAGACACAGGACGTTTATTCCGTGGCGACCGGCGTCAACGGCAGGCGCTCCATGGTCTGCGACCTGAGCAAGACCAACCCTGCGGGCTGGGACAGCGACAAGCACGTGCTGCTTGACAAGGCGACCGACTCCACCGTTTGGGAGCTGCATGTCAAGGACTTCTCATGGGACACCGCTTCCGGCGTCAGCGCAGCAAACCGCGGCAAATATCTCGCCTTTACCGAGCAGGGCACCACGCTCAACGGTGAGGGTCAGCTCGCTACCTGTATCGACTATCTGAAGGAGCTCGGCGTTACCACCGTTCAGCTCAACCCCTTCTATGACTTCCAGTCCATCAACGAGGCAGGCTCCGACACCCAGTTCAACTGGGGCTACGATCCGCAGAACTACAACGTTCCCGAAGGCTCCTTCTCCTCGAATCCCTACAATGGCAACGTGAGGATCGAAGAGTGCAAGGCGATGATCCAGGCGCTGCATAACGCCGGTATCTCCGTCGTTATGGACGTTGTTTACAACCACACCTATTCCAACTCCAAGGACGATTCCTGCTTCCAGGCGACCGTTCCCGATTATTACTACAGACTGACCAAGTCCGGCACCTTCTCCAACGGCTCCGGCTGCGGCAACGAGGTCTCCACCGAGCGCGCCATGACCAGAAAGTATGTGGTTGACTCCATCCTGCACTGGACAAACGAGTATCACATCGACGGCTTCCGCTTTGACCTGATGGGTCTGATCGACACCGAGACCATGAACGTGATCCGCGAGGAGCTCGACAAGGTCGATCCGAGGATCACCATTTGGGGCGAGGGCTGGACAGGCGGCACCTCCACCTATCCTGCCACCACCTGCACCGGCGCCAAGTACTATCAGGGCGTCCAGAAGAACGCGAAGCAGCTGAGCAGCAGAGTCGCCTTCTTCAACGACGTGATCCGCGACGGTATCAAGGGCTCCGTATTTGACATCACCGAAAAGGGCTATATCGCCAACAACGCGAGCTATGCCAAGAACGTCCGCTCCGGCGTCCGCGCCAACACCGTAGAGACACAGGGCTGGACAGCGCTGGCTCCCGAGCAGTGCGTCAGCTACGCCGACTGCCACGACAATGCCACCATCTATGACCAGATCGCCGCGTCCTACACCAAGGATGAATACGGCGTCAGAAACGACAGCGCCGTCAAGGTCAACAAGATCGCTGCCGGTATTCTCTACACCTCGCAGGGCGCCGCGTTCACCCTCGCAGGTCAGGAGATGGGACGTACCAAGTTCGGCGACACCAACAGCTACGAGTCTTCTCCCGAGATCAACAAGATCAGATGGCAGAACATCGTTGACTACGCCGACCTCATCTCCTACTACAAGGGCATGATGAAGATCAAGCGTGCGTTCTCACCGCTCAGAGCGGCTGACAACAGCTATGCCGACAAGTTCTCCTTCTATGGCAAGGCGACCGATACCATCGGCTTCCTGGCTTACACCATCACCAACGACCAGCCCGGCGAGTGGAACAAGATGGCAGTCATCCACAACGTGACCGACCGCACCCAGAACATTACCCTCAACGACGCCACTGTTGACACCGACTTTGAGTGGGTCATCATCGCCAAGGGCGACATCGCAGGCGTGACATCCCTCGGCACCGCCAAGGGCAAAAAGCTCAGCGTTCCGGCACAGTCCACACTGGTAGCCGTTGACAAGGCAGGCTACGAGGCAGCCGGCATCACCGAAAACACCGGTAAGGTCGAAGTGGAATACAAGTATAAGGACGGCACCAAGCTGGCTGACACCATGACCCTCTACGGCGAGGTCGGCACCGGCTACAAGGCTTCTCCCTCCGCTTCCATTCCCAACACCTATGAGGTGCAGGAGGTCCAGGGCAACGTGACAGGCGTCTACACCGAGCAGACCCAGAAGGTCACCTATGTCTATACCGACTATGTTCCCGACAGCATCAAGAACTTCGGCGACGTCAACAAGGACGGCAAGATCGACCTCCTCGACGTCACCGCGCTCCAGCGCATCCTCGCGGAGTTCGACATCGTTTCCGATGAAGAGATGGCGAACCTCGACTTTGACTGCGACGGCAGAACCACCATCAACGACGCCACCATGCTCCAGAAGTATCTTGCCGAGATCAGAGTTTCCGAGGGCAAGGTTGTGATTAACTACTTCTATGACGATGAAGGCGTTCAGAAGAAACTTACCGACACCATCACCATCAACGGCAGAGTCGGCGATCCCTTCACCTCCGAGCAGTATTATGTCATGGGCTACACCCTCGACGAGAGCAGACTGCCCGCCGTCACCGAGGGCAAGATTCCTTACGGCGCGACCCTTACCATCAACTACTATTACATCGCAGGCAGCCCCGAGGTCAGCCTCCACTTCAAGCACAGCGGTTCTCTGACTTGGAACCCGACCCTGTGGATCTGGGGCAGCGGTCTCGACGGCAAGGATACCTCCTTCAACGCGACCGGCGGCACCTGGCCCGGCAGACCGGCAGCACTGAACGCGGAGACCGGCTGGTATGACTACGACTTCACCTATCAGGGTGCAGGTACCTACAACGTCATCGTTTCCAACGCCGGCAAGAACCAGACTGCTGACTGCAAGGGCTTCGGCTACAACGAGATGTGGGTCATCATCGACGATTCCAAGATCGACGGCGGCAACTATGTCACCTTCTACGACGCGAATCCCGAGACCACACCCGGCGCAAGGGTCATTCCCTTCCACAACTAAGCGATCGTTTATGTACAATTGAACAAGCACAGCCGGCAGGTTTTGAAGCCTGCCGGCTTTTTTTGCTGCCGATGCCGGACATTATATGAAAAATGTTTCCATAACAAGGTGGTTACGGTTGAATTTTTTATTGAATTGTGGTAAAATCATTATACTGAATTTCACTATATCGGAGGTGATGTGCATGCAGGACATGATCAGAAAAATCGTTGAAGCTGACGCCAAGGCAAGACGGCTGGAGGAGGTCAACAAAAAAAACGCCGCCAAGGAAAAGCAAAAAATCGAGGACGAGGCGGCTGCGATCCATCAGCGGTACATGGATCACGCGCAGGCAGAAATAGTGAAAAACGACGCATATCTTGAAAAACGGTTCGCGCGGCGTCTGACCGACATGGAGGCAAAGCAAAAATCCGCTTTGATAAAGCTGAAAGCCGATTATGAGCAGAGCCGCGACCGCTGGGTGGACGAGATTGTCAGCCGCGTCATAGGCTGACGGGGAGGTGATGCTATGTCCGCCACAACCTACGCTGTTTTGGCAAAGGCAAGGGCAAAATACGGCAAATTCTTGACCGAACGCGACTATGCCAATCTGCTCGCCTGCCAGAGCGTTCCCGAGGTGATGGTCTACCTCAAATCCCACACCCGTTATGCGTCCGTCCTCTATGAGATCAACGAGCGCGACGTGCACCGCGGCAGGCTCGAAATGCTGCTTCGGCAGCATCTGTTCAATGAGTTTGACTCGCTGTGCCGCTACGATTCGGGTGTGAGCGCCGGTTTTTCGCGCTATATCGTCGAAACGACCGAGGTGGAGCAGATCGTCCGCTTTTTGGTACTGCTCAATTCCAACTCCACCGAAAAGTTCATCTTTGCGTTTCCGGCGTTTCTCTCCAAGCACACCGAGCTCGACGTCAACCGGCTTGCGACCGCGCACGACTACGCAGAGTTTTTGGAGGCGCTGCGCCGCACGCAGTATTATGAGCTGCTAAAGGATTTTCAGCCGGACGAAAAGGGCAGACTGCCGGTTTCGGACATGGAAAATAAGCTCTATGCGTGTATTCTCGGGCATATTCACGAGCTGATCTTCAAAAAGACCAAGGGCAGCGAACAGCAGGAGCTGTCGGCGATGTTCCGGACGGTCAACGATTACAGTATTTTTTCAAGGATACTGCGCCTGAAAAAGTATTATCATCTGCCGCCGGAGGTCATCCGGCGCAACATGCTGCCCGAGTACAGCAGTCTCAGCCCCAAGCTGATCGACCGCATGTGCGCGGCGGAATCCTCTGCCGAGGTGTTCCAGATCATGCAGAGCAGCGGCTCCGGCAGAATGATAGGCAAGATCGGCTACAAGTACGCCAGCGACATCAGACCGCGCGTGCAGTACCGGATCGCCAAAAAGTATATCCATTTTTCCAACAATCCTTCTGTCGTGATGGTGGCGTTTATGTTCCTCTCCGAAACGGAGCTGATGAATATCATCAGCCTCATCGAGGGCGTCCGCTATCAGCTCGACACCAAAACCATTCAGTCGATGATTATTCGCTGACACTTAAAGAGGTGATTTGAATTTGGCAGTAGCATCAATGCAGGCACTCAACGTGATCGGGTTGATGGACCATATCGACGCCGTGATTACGGTGCTCGGAGAATCGGGTGTTTTTCACGCCGACGAGGTCAGCAACTTCTACACCGACACCAGAGGCTTTACACGCCTGCAAACAAAAAACAATTATGCCGAGCCTCTGACGAACCTCAAATCCGCGCTCAATCAGGCAAAACGCGACATTCCGCTGACGGACGTCTCCGACTTCAACCCGACGCCGGAGGAGATGGAAAGCTTTTCCGAAACCGCCACAGCGGAGATCGATGCCCTGACCGACAGGCGTTCGGTTGCCCAAAGCAGGCTCGAGACCGCACAGCGGCAGCTGCAAACGGCGGAGCATTTTGTGGGGTTTGACGAGGAGGTTCAAAAGGTTCTGCAAATGCGGTTTATGCAGGCGCGCTTCGGCAGGCTCCCAAAGGACAGCATGAAAAAGCTGGAGGCGTACAAGGACGACGATTATATCGATTTTGCGGTCTGCACCGAGGACGATACCCATTACTGGGGCGTGTATTTTGCGCCCAAGGATGAGGTAGAGGATATTGACAGGATCTTTGAAGGGCTGTATTTTGAGTCTGCCGACTTGGGCAGCGACCGCCTTCCGAGCGAGACGATCGAGGAATGTCAGCGCGAGCTTCCCGATTTGGAGCGGCAGGTACATGAGGCGCAGCACAGTCTGGACACGTATCTGGACACAAACGGCGACCGCATCGCACGCTATCTCTCCAAGCTCGAGGAAATGTACACCTACGCCGGTATCCGCTCCAAGGCGCTGCAGCACAACAACAGCTTTATTATCGTCGGATGGATCCCGACCGAAAACAAATTGCAGCTGCAAAGGCGGCTCAAAAAAATCAAAAGCGTCGAGCTGGACTTTTCCGACGCCAAGGGCGAAATGGACAAGAATCCGCCCGTCAAGCTGAAAAACTGCTTTTTGGCGCAGCCGTTTGAGTTCTATACCTACATGTACGGCGTGCCCAAATACAATGAGATCGACCCGACGTTCTTCGTGGCGATCACCTACACGATCATCTTCGGCATCATGTTTGCCGATCTGGGACAGGGCATCATCCTTTCCATTGTCGGACTGCTGATGTGGAAGCTCAAAAAAATGCCCATCGGCAAAATTCTCTTTCCGTGCGGCATCGCCTCGGCGGTGTTCGGCACCGTCTTCGGCAGCGTGTTCGGCTTTGAGGACGCGCTCAATCCGCTGTTCCAAATGCTTGGCTTCAAAGAAAAGCCGATTGAGGTGATGGACGGCGGCAACACCAATATCATCATCATGAGCGCCATCGGGCTGGGCGTATTCCTGCTGATTGTCGCCATGTTCCTGAATGTTTACACCTCCTTCCGCCAAAAGAACTACGGAAGGGCACTGTTCAGCACCAGCGGCATTGCCGGTATTGTTTTCTATGTTTCGCTGGTAGCAGGCTTGGTCTGCGAAATTTTCCTCGGTATTCACGTAATGACACTACCCTATATTCTCGGTTTGGTCGTGCTGCCGTTCCTGCTGATATTCTTCGCGGAGCCGCTCGGCGACCTTGTCAACGGCGAAAAGGACTGGCAGCCCGAGAGCTGGGGCGGCTACATTGTGGAAAATCTGTTTGAATCCATCGAGGTGCTTCTCGGCTACGTCACCAACACCATGAGCTTTTTGCGTGTCGGTGCGTTCGTGCTGGTGCACGCCGGCATGATGCTTGTCGTGTTTGTGCTCGCCGAAACCGTCGGCGGCTTCGGCTACTGGGCGATTGTCGTCATCGGCAACGCGCTCGTCATGGTGCTCGAGGCGCTTTTGGTCGCCATTCAGGTGCTGCGTCTGGAGTACTATGAGATGTTCAGTCGCTTCTATTCGGGCGAAGGCAGACCGTTTGAGCTGGTCGGAATAAAGAATTAATGTTTTGGAGGTCACTATTATGACAGTTTTTGATTATTTGTTAATGGCATTACCCGTTGTGTTTTTAATCGGCTCCGTGCTCCTTGCCGTCAAGGCGGTTTCGCGCGGCAAAAGCAGAAAAACCACCATGCTCATGCAGCTGGCTTCGTTCGGCTTTGTGTTCGCGGTCTGCATGATTTGTCCGTTCGTGGCAAGCGCAGCCACCGGCGACGTTGCCGCAGCAGTGGCAGGTGCCGACGGCATGGCATATATCGGCGCGGCAGCCGCAACCGGTCTGTCCTGCATCGGCGGCGGTATCGCGGTAGGCAACGCGGCGCCGGCGGCGATCGGCGCCACCAGCGAGGATCCCAAGGCATTTGGTAAGGCGATTATCTTTGTCGCGCTCGGCGAAGGTATCGCGTTGTACGGCATGCTGATTTCCATTATGATTCTTTCCAAGATTGGCTAAGGGAGCGCCATGATATTTTATTTGATCAGTGATAACGTCGATACCAAGATGGGCATGCGCTTTGCCGGTATTCCCGGCGTGGTCGTGCATGAGGAGGAGGAGGTGCGCGCCGAGCTGATGCAGGCGATGGAACGCGAGGACATTGCCGTGATTTTGATGACGGAAAAGCTCGTTTCGCTCTGTCCCGATATTGTCTACGACCTCAAGCTCAACCGCAAAAAGCCGCTGATCGTCGAGATCCCCGACCGTCACGGCAACGGGCGCACCAAGGACAGCATCACCAAATATGTGCAGGACGCCATCGGCGTGAAGCTGTAGCGTTATCACGGAAGGTAGGATACTTATGCCAAGAAACAAAACCGATAATTTTTTAAAGGCGATAAAAAGGTACGCCAAGCAGCAAAAGAACGCCATGCAGGGCGAGGTTGAGCAGCTCAAATCCGAGCGTTTGAAGGAAGCCGAGGCGCAGGCGAGGGCAGAGAGCGACCGCATCATCAAGGACGAGCTGTCCCGCTATCAGACGCAGCACACGGCACTGCTTGCAGCCAAAACGCAGGAGGGGCAGAAGAAGCTCTTTTTGGCACGCTCCGAGATGGTGGAGGAGGTGTTTGCGCTGGCAGCCGAACGCCTGACCGCCTACACCGCGACCGACGCCTATCAGGAAAAGCTGCGCGAAAGTGCGCGGCAGATGGCGGCGCTGTTTGGGGAGAAGCCCTGCGTGCTCAGCGTCAACAGCCGTGACGTGGCGGCAGCCGAGCAGCTCAAGGACTATTTCGGCGGCGGCGCGGAGATTCGGGCAGACAAAACGATCGCGATCGGCGGCGTCAGGGGCTACTGCGCCGAAATGGGCATCATAGCTGACGAAACGTTTGACGCCAAGCTTGAAGCGCAGCGCGAGTGGTTTATCGAGAACGCCGCTCTGTCCGTGCTTTGAACCTTCTGAACCGAAAGAGATGAATGACTATGAACAATAATGTAATATACGGGATCAACGGTCCCGTTGTCACCGTCAAAAACGCCGACTGCTTTGAGATGATGGAAATGGTGCACGTCGGCGCGCAGAACCTTGTGGGCGAGGTCATCGGCATCACCGACCGGCTGACGACGATCCAGGTGTATGAGGAGACGACCGGTCTGAAGCCCGGCGACCCTGTCACCGGCACCGGCGCACCGATGAACGTGCTGCTCGGACCCGGCATTCTCGACAATATCTTTGACGGCATCGAGCGTCCGCTCAAGGAGATCGAGCAGCAGGCAGGCGCGTTTATCAGCCGCGGTGCGACGGTCTCTTCGCTCGATCCGGAGCGGCTGTGGGCGGTCACGCTCAAGGTCAAGCCGGGCGACCGTTTGGAGGGCGGACAAATCTACGCCACACTGCCCGAGACCCCGGTCATTGAGCACCGCGTTTTGCTCCGTCCCGACTTGTCGGGCGTTGTCAAAGAGGTCAAGCCCGACGGCGAATACCGTTTGCATGACGTGATCGCAGTGCTGGAGGACGACCTCGGCGACTGCCATGAGCTGACGCTCTGTCAGCAGTGGCCGATCCGTACCGCCCGTCCGGTGCAGCAGCGTCTGACGCCGTCCATTCCGCTGATCACCGGTCAGCGCATCATGGACACGCTGTTTCCGATCGCCAAGGGCGGCACAGCGGCGATCCCCGGCGGCTTCGGCACCGGCAAGACCATGAACCAGCATCAGCTCGCCAAGTGGTGTGACGCGGATATTATTATCTATGTCGGCTGCGGTGAGCGCGGCAACGAGATGAGCCAGGTGCTCGATGAATTCTCGGAGCTGATCGACCCCAAATCCAACCGTCCCATGACCGACCGCACCGTGCTGATCGCCAACACCTCCAACATGCCGGTCGCGGCGCGTGAGGCGTCCATCTATACCGGCATCACGCTTGCGGAGTATTACCGCGACATGGGTTATCATGTGGCGATGATGGCGGATTCGACCTCGCGCTGGGCGGAGGCGCTGCGCGAGATCTCGGGACGTCTCGAAGAAATGCCGGCAGAGGAGGGCTTTCCTGCCTATCTGCCGTCGCGTCTTGCGGAATTCTATGAGCGCGGCGGACGCGCCGACGTGCTCTGCGGCACCGAGGGCAGCGTCACGCTGATCGGCGCGGTGTCGCCGCAGGGCTCCGACTTCTCCGAGCCGGTCACACAGAACACCAAGCGCTTTACGCGCGTTTTCTGGGCGCTCGACAAGGCGCTCGCCTACGCCAGACACTATCCTGCTATCAACTGGATCAACAGCTACAGCGAATACTTCAACGACCTCGACCCGTGGTTCCGCGAGAATCTCGGCGACGATTTTGTCGAGTTTCGCAACCGCGTCAGTGCGCTTTTGCAGGAGGAGAGCTCGCTGATGGAGATCGTCAAGCTGATCGGCTCCGATGTTTTGCCGGACGACCAAAAGCTTGTCATCGAAACCGCCAGAGTGCTCCGCGTCGGCTTTTTGCAGCAAAACGCCTTCCACGCAGAGGACACCTACGTGCCGCTCGAAAAGCAAAAGCGGATGATGCAGGTGATCTTGTATCTGCACACCAAGTCAAAGGAGATCGTGTCGCACGGCATCCCGATCTCGAAGATCATTGCGACCGGACTCTTTGACAAGCTGACCAAGATGAAATACGATATTCCCAACAGCCGGCTCGAGATGTTCGACGACTATATGAAGGAAATCGACGACAAGCTCGGCGCCATTTTGCCGTAAGGAGGGAACGCTTTGATTATTGAATATGTAGGCGTAAAAGAGATCAACGGCTCGCTGGTCGTCATGGACGGCGTTAAGGGCGTTTCCAACGAAGAGATCGTTGATATCAAGCTCGAAAACGGCACCTCCCGACAGGGCAGAGTGGTGCAGATCGACGGTGAGCGCATCGTGGTGCAGGTCTTTGAGGGCACCCGTCGCATCAGCCTGACCAACACGCGCACGCGTCTGACGGGGCACCCGATGGAAATGCCGCTCACACCCGAGCTGCTGGGCAGGGTGCTCGACGGCGCCGGCAGACCGATCGACGGCTTGGGCGCGATCTTCCCCGTCAAAAAAGCCAACGTCAACGGCACGCCGATCAATCCGGTTTCGCGTGTCTATCCCAAAAACTACATCAATACGGGTATTTCGACCATCGACACTCTGATGACGCTGATCCGCGGACAGAAGCTGCCGATTTTCTCCGGCTCCGGCATGACGCACAACGATTTGGCGGTGCAGATCGTCCGCCAGGCAAAGATCAGCGGCGCCGACAGCAAGAACTTCGGCGTGGTCTTTGCCGCCATGGGCGTGCAGAAGGACGTCGCCGAATACTTCCGCAAGAGCTTTGAGGAGAGCGGCGTGCTGTCGCGCGTCGTCATGCTGCTCAATTTGTCGAACGACCCGATCATCGAGAGGACCCTCACGCCGCGCTGTGCGCTGACGGTCGCCGAATACCTCGCCTTTGAGCTGGATATGCACATCCTCGTCATTATGACGGACATGACCTCCTACGCCGAGGCGCTGCGCGAATTCTCCTCCTCCAAGGGCGAGATCCCGGGCAGAAAGGGCTATCCCGGCTATCTTTATTCCGACCTCGCCTCGCTCTATGAGAGAGCAGGCATGATCAAGGGGCATCCCGGCTCGGTGACGCAGATCCCAATCCTCACCATGCCCAACGACGACATCACCCACCCGATCCCCGACCTGACCGGCTACATCACCGAGGGTCAGATCGTGCTCGACCGCGCCTTGCAGGGACAGGGCTTTTATCCGCCGGTCAGCGTGCTGCCGTCGCTGTCCCGACTGATGAAGGACGGCATCGGTGAGGGCTACACCAGAGCCGATCATCAGGCGCTCGCCAACCAGCTGTTTGCGTCCTATGCCAAGGTGATCGACGCGCGTGCGCTCGCCTCGGTCATCGGTGAGGAGGAGCTGTCTCCGATCGACAAAAAATATATTGAATTCGGCAAGCTCTTTGAGTCAAGGTTCGTCAACCAAGGGTTCACCGAAAACCGCACCATCGACCGAAGCCTTGACCTCGGCTGGGAGCTGCTCTCCGCACTGCCGCGAGCCGAGCTCGACCGTGTGGACGACGCGCTGCTCGACAACTACTACAGAGGCTGAGAGGTGAGAGTATGGCTGTACAGGCAGTGCCCACCAAGGGCAATTTGATGAACGCCAAAAAGTCGCTCGCCCTTGCCAAAAACGGCTATGAGCTGCTCGACCGCAAGCGCAACATCCTGATCCGTGAGATGATGACGCTGATCGACCACGCCAACGCCATTCAGGAAAAAATCGACAGCGCCTATGAAGAGGCGTATTTCGCCCTGCAAACCGCCAACATCTCCAACGGCTTTTGCGAGGACATTTCCAAGGCGATCCCGATCGAGGACGGTCTAAAGCTCGATTCGCGCAGCGTCATGGGCGTTGAAATCCCGATCCTCACGATGGACGAGAGCGAGTCCTATGACTACCTCCACTACGGCGCGCGCACCACCAACGCGGCTGTGGACAAGACGTTCATTCTGTTTACGCGCGTCAAGGAGCTGACCGTGGAGCTGGCTGAGATCGAAAACAGCGTCTACCGTCTGGCGGTTTCCATCAAGAAGACCCAAAAGCGCGCCAATGCGCTGAAAAACATCATGATCCCGCGCTTTGAGGAGACGGTGAAGTTCATCACCGACGCTCTCGACGAAAAGGACAGAGAGGAATTCAGCCGCCTAAAGGTCATCAAGCGCAAAAAGCTGCGTGATGCACAAAATAATACATAATCAAAAATCCTCTGAGATGCGATGACCTCAGAGGATTTTTTGTTAGTGTCAGTCTTTTTCCAAGGGGGCACACGGCGTCAGCTTGCCGGTGCGGTACAATTCGAGCAGCAAAGCCAAATCAGCCAGCTCTGCTTCCAGCGCGTCGCCTGCGTCGGTGGCGTAGACCATCACACGGCGCTGTTCTGTTTCGACGATCTCGGAGCTGGAATGAATGTCGCGGTTGTCGCGCAGCGCCTTTTCGCGGCTCTCAAAGGGCTGGTGCGCCTTGAGCCGCAGACCGTGCGAGTTAAAGATGAGCGTGTAGCCGGCAATGCCGGTTTTGGCGTGATAGTTTTTGCAGAAGCCGCCGTCGATCACTAGCAGCCTGCCGCCGGCGCGTATCGGCAGCTCGCCCTTGACGGTCCGCACAGGAGTGTGACCGTTGATGATATGCGAGAGCTTGGAATGCAGACCGAATTCCGCGAGGATCCGCTCGCAGACAGCCTCCTGATAATAAAAGCGGTAGTAGGGGTTTTTCTCCTCGTGGCGCACAGCGGCGTTGCGCAGATAGGCGTTTTCAAAGCCCTTGGTCTTGCGGCCGTTGAGCGGCGAGCTCTCACCGCAGCGCAGATACCACATAAAGTCCAGATCCGCCTGCTTTTTGTGCCGGCTGAAAAACGCGGCGCGTGCGTGCTCGTCCGCCAAGTCGAAGAACGCCTTGCCGCTGCATGTCGTACCGAAGAAGGTCACCTGCTGAAAGCCGCCGTTTTTATCGAGCGGCACGCAGCCGTGATAGAGCAGGTTGCCGTTGCAGACGCGGTACATGCCGCCTTTGTCGTAGATGAATTGGATATGCCGCTGCAGCTTGGCGCTCTGCAAAAATGCGAACCGCAGCTCGTCCATCACCTCCCGCTCCGCAGGCGTCAGGGCGTAGGGGTCATCGCGGCTGACGGTCGGAAACTGCGTTTCGTTGAGCGGATAGGTCACGCCGCCGAGGGTGATCGCGGCGTTGTCAAAATCGACCCGGTGGAGCAGCATGCGGTCGTCCATCCCAAAATCCGGGTTGCGCCGGATGAGCTGCCCCTCCAGCTTGAACTGCAAAACCGTGATCGCCGCCAGCGCCGCCTGCATGGGGGGGCGGTCGGGATAGAGCTGCTGCGCAAAGAGCGTCAGACCGCGCAGGCTGATACCGTAGCCGCTTTCAAGCGTGCGCACGGCGTTGTAGTGCAGGCAGTTGTAGATGGCGCAGGCGATGCAGACCTCGCTGCCGGCGGCGGCGCCCATCCAGAGAATATCGTGGTTGCCCCATTCAATGTCGATCGCGTGATAGGTCATCAGCAGGTCGAGGATCTTGTCGGCGGAATCGCCGCGGTCAAAAATATCGCCCACGATATGCAGCCGGTCGACCGCCAGCCGCTTCATCAGATCGGCAAGCGCGATCACAAAATCGTCCGCCGTCAGGCTGATCACCGTGTCGAGGATCACGTTGTGGTAGTGTACCTGGTTGTTGTCCTCGTCCTTTTGGGCGTGCAACAGCTCGTCGATGATGTAGGCGTAGTCCTCCGGCATCGCCTTGCGCACCTTGGAGCGCGTGTATTTGCTCGACAGCACGCGCGCAATCTCCAGCATGCGCTCCAGCGTCACGCGGTACCAGTCGGCGTCGATCTCTTTTTCCTTTTTGAGCAGGCGCAGCTTTTCGGCGGGATAATAAATCAATGTGCAGATCTCCATTATCTCCTCCGGCGGCAGGGTGTCGCGGTAGAGCAGCTCCACCTTTTCGCGGATAACGCCCGAGCAGTTGTTGAGAATATGACAAAACGCCTCATATTCGCCGTGGAGGTCGCTCATAAAATGCTCCGTGCCCTTGGGCAGGTTGAGGATCGCGTTGATATTGATGATCTCGCGCGTGACGGCGCGCGCCGATGGATATTTTTCCGCCAATAGCTGCAAATATTTTTTGTTGCTGTCTGTTATTCCGGCTGCTGCCATTGCCATCGCCTCCTTTTTTGTTACTTATAGTATAGCAATTTTTCGGCAAAATGTAAACGATTGATAAAAAATTTTTTATTGCTCTCAAAATATTGTAATTATTCGCAAAGAATGCTATAATAAAAAAGATTATGAATGGTTGGAGGCATTATGAAAGAGCTGTTTTCTTTGATCGGCAAGCGGGACTTCAAGGGATTGTTCTACCGCAAGACCGATAATATATTCATTCAGTTTTTCCGCTATTGCTTTGTGGGCGGCTTGGCGACCGTCGCCGAGGGCGGCGCGCTGTGGCTGATCCAGCATTTTTTGTTTCGGGAGGCACAGGGCTTTTGGGTGTTTGCGTCACAGGCGATCGCATTTGTGATCGGCTTGGTGGTGAATTTTGTTCTGTCCAAGCTCTTTGTCTTTCAGGAGAAAAGCGAAAAAACCAACGCGGCAGGGGAGTTTTTGACCTACGCCGTCGTCGGCGTGGTGGGACTCGGCATCAAGGAACTGCTGCTCTGGCTGTTCCATATCCAAATCGGCTGGCACTACATGCTGGTGTGGGTGGTATCGACCATCATTGTTCTTATTTGGAATTATGCCGGACGCCGGCTGCTGCTCTACCGCAAGAAAAAATAACAGGAAAAGGTGTATATAAATGCAAAAGGTACTGATAATCGGCGCGGGTCCTGCCGGACTGACAGCGGCATATGAGCTGCTGGACAAGAGCCGCGATTTTGAGGTGATCGTGCTCGAGGAGAGCGACCGCTTCGGCGGCATCTCACGCACGGTCAATTACAAGGGGAACCGCATGGATATGGGCGGTCACCGGTTCTTTTCCAAGGTGCCCGAGGTCAACGCATGGTGGGAAAAAATGCTTCCCACGCAGGGCGCCATGCCCTATGACGATGTGGTGCTCGGCAGAGAATCCACGACCGTTGCCGGAGGTCCAGACCCCGAACAGACCGACAGGGTCATGCTGCGGCGCAACCGCCTGTCGCGCATCTTCTTCAATTCCAAATTCTTCGACTATCCCGTGTCGCTCAAATTCGCCACGATAAAGAATATGGGCTTCGGGACCACGCTGGTCGTGGGCTTCAGCTATCTCAAAACGCTGTTTCACAAGCGCGAAGAAAAGTCGCTCGAGGATTTTTATATCAATCGCTTCGGCAAAAAGCTCTACTCCATGTTCTTTGAGAACTATACCGAGAACCTGTGGGGCAGACATCCGTCCGAGATCTCGCCCGAATGGGGCGCCCAGCGCGTCAAGGGCCTTTCCATCAAGGCGGTGCTCGGCGACATCTTCGGCAAAATGTTCAACAAAAAGAACCGCAAGGTAGAGACCTCGCTGATCGAGGAATTCGCCTATCCCAAGCTCGGTCCCGGTCAGCTCTGGGACCTGACCGCCGCCGATGTGGAGAAGCTGGGCGGCACCATCATCAAAAACGCGAAGGTCGTCGGTATCATCAAGGACGGCGGCAGCCTGACAGGGCTTGTCTACGAAAAGGACGGCAAGCGCGTCACGGTAGACGGCGACTATGTGATTTCCTCCATGCCGGTCAAGGACCTGGTGGAGGGCATGAATGATGTGCCCGAGCAGTATCGTCAAATCGCGTCCGGCTTGCCGTACCGCGACTATATGACCGTCGGCGTGCTGATCCCGCATCTCAACCTCAAAAACGAGACAAACACCAAAACCATGGGCAATATCGTGCCCGACAACTGGGTCTATGTCCATGACAGAAGCGTCAAAATGGGACGCTTCCAGATCTATAACAACTGGTCGCCCTATATGGTGAAAAACATCGAAAACACCGTTTGGATGGGCTTGGAATACTTCTGCAACGAGGGTGATGAGATGTGGTCGATGACCGACGCCGCCTTTGCCGAAATGGCGGTCGGCGAAATGGTCAGGATGGGACTCATCGGCAGTGCGGACGAGGTGCTCGATACCCATGTGGAGCGCGTCAAAAAGGCGTATCCGGCATATTTTGAATCCTATGCGCAGATGGACGAGCTGCGCGCCTATCTCGACACGATACCCAATCTGTTCTGTGTGGGCAGAAACGGCCAGCACCGCTACAACAACATCGACCACAGCATGTGTACGTCCTTTGAAACCGTCAAAAACATTCTCTCCGGCGAGACAGGCAAGGATAATATCTGGAATGTCAACACGGAAAAGGAATATCATGAGGAAGGCAAGTCATGAGTAAGACGTCCAAAAAGAGATCCAAACAAACCGTCAACAAAAAACTGCCTGCCATCGACATCCTTTTTGATACGATCCTGCGCCATCCGTTTATCTTTACGGCGCTGGCGTGCATCCTGCTGCTGCCGTTCGGCTTTGCGCAGTGGGAGAACATCGGCATAGAGTGGATCGTGCTGGAGGCTGCCATCTGGATCGTCGCTTCAACAGCGCTGATCGCCTTTGGCAGTCCGGGCAGCAGCAAAAAGGTGAACATTTATCTGATCGTTTCTTCTATCGTTTTGATCGTAGCCTTTTCGGTCATTGTCGCCCAAAACGAGCTCGCGGCGACCTATATGTTCGTGCCGGTGCTGCTGGGCGTGTTGCAGATCGGCGTGGTGCTGTTCCGCAGAGGCAAGCTCACCGCCGACCGGCTGATCGTGCTGCTCGCGCTGCTCGGCATCGTCGCGCGCTACTGCTATTGCCTCACTTACGACGTCACCACCATGCAGCACGATATCGGCACCTACGACGGCACGCACGGTCATTTGTCCTACATTCAGTATTGGTATGACAACGGTCTCAAGCTGCCTGCTTTTAACGTGACGACGCGCTGGCAGTTCTATCATCCGCCGCTGCACCATATCCTGATGGCGTTCGGCATGCGGATATTCACCTTCTTCGGCATGCCGCTCCCGATGGCGCATGAGGCGATACAAATTTTGCCGATGATCTATTCCTCGCTGTGCATCGCGGCGGTCTGGCGCATTGCCAAGCTGATCGGTCTGGACGGCGCCGGACTGGTCGTCGCCGTGAGCGCGGTCTGCTTTTATCCGACCTTTATCATCTGGAGCGGCGCGTGCAACAACGATATTCTGATGACGCTTTTTGTGCTGCTCGCCATGCTCTGGACGCTCAAATGGGCGCAGAAGCCCACGCTGCCGCGTATTCTCCCGATAGCGCTCTGCGTCGGCTGCGGCATGATGACAAAGCTCTCGGCGTGGATGGTCGCTCCGGCGATCGCCATGGTGTTTTTGTGGGTGTTCATCCGGAACATCAAAACGCCGCTGCGGTTTATCGGACAGTTTGCGGCCTTCGGCGCCGTGTGCGCACCGCTCGGCTTGTGGTGGGGCGTGCGCAACCTGCTCACCTTCAAGATTCCGCTCACCTACGTGCCGGACACCAAGATGGAAGCCATGTCTGTGGCGCACATACCGGCGGCACAGCGCATCTTTGATTTCAGCCTGTGGCAGTTTGACTTTCCCTTTGAAGCGTTCACCTTCCACGGCGCGACCTACAGCGAGTACAATCCGATGATAGGTCTGCTCAAAACCTCGGTTTTCGACGAATTTTATGAGCCGTGGGCGCTCAATTGGTTCAGCACCGCGCTGGTGATTTTGGCAGCCGTGCTGACGGTCATCGGCGTCGCCGCCCTAATTTGGATGGTGTGCAGCAAGCGCACGGGTATGGACTTGATGACAAGACTCTTTTTTGCGGTCATCGTCCTGACCTTTGTGATCTCCTACTATTCGTTCTGCTTTGAGTTCCCGTACGTCTGCACCGAGAATATCCGCTACTGCATTCCGGTGATCCCGATCCTCTCCATCGCCACGGGCTTCCTCTGCAACCGTGTTTTCCGAAAGCGTACATAAGAGGAGCCACTCCGTCAATCAATATATTCTCCGACCCGAAAACGGCTGCAACAGGCGGTTTTCGGGCTTTTGCTTGGCAGGGGAGAAGGCTGAATCATTCTAAGCTATTTTTGTATAGTGGTATGCTAAGTCCTATTTTTCGCAGAGAATCATTGTATTCGAAATAATAAGCATACGCTGTTGGTACATATGAAAAAGATAACCTGCCGCAAGTTAATCTCCAATTGTATGAATAGTTGGCAATTAATAACGACGAGTTATCTTATGATAAAAGCATATCACAATGAAAAGGCTTTATACTACTACCTAATAAAAAGCAGACAATCTTTGCGGTCTATTTTCCGCAATACTGCGTTGTCGTCCTTGCAAGGCGACAGCCTTGCGGCGTCCTTCGTCTTGTCTTGTGAAAAATATCCTCGCAAAATATTAGTCTACTTCCTATCAGGGATTAATATTAAATAGCGTTGTAAGTGCGCTTGAAACCGCATGATGTCTGTAATAAAGAACATGATAAAGAAATCAGCCATTATTTAGCAAAAGAAAAAGCCCAAAATCCGCTAAAAAAGCAACTTTCGGGTTTGGCGGAGTACAAGTACCTTTGCGGTTCCAAAACCGTCCGTTTCGCTTGCTGCGGCGTGTGCAGCGTCAAAGCGTCATCTGCGTTCTTCCTAAAAACAGTCCGCCGGACTGTTTTCTGCCTGTGCGGCTCGCACTCGCCTTCAAATCCCTTGTCCTCCTGTTAGCTCGTCTCTCAAAAAAGCTTCACGCATAGAAAAAAGCACCCACTTATCAGTGAGTGCTTTTGGCGGAGGACAAGTGCCTTTGCGATCCCGATGCCGTCCGTTTTGCTTGCATCGGCGTGTGCAGTGTCAAAGCACCATCTGCGCTCTCCCTAAAAACAGTTCGCCGGATTGTTTTCTGCCTGTGTGGCTCGCACTCGCCTTCAAATCCCTTGTCCTCCAAATGCAGCGTTTCTCAAAAGAAGCTTCACGCATAGAAAAAAGCACCCACTTGTCAGTGAGTGCTTTTGGCGGAGGACAAGGGATTTGAACCCTCGCGCCGTTTTTTAGACGACCTACTCCCTTAGCAGGGGAGCCTCTTCACCACTTGAGTAATCCTCCGTATATGGTAAAGTGTTGTAATTGATTTAATTGGCGGAGAGAAAGGGATTCGAACCCTTGGTCCCTTGCGGGATCACTAGTTTTCAAGACTAGCTCCTTAAACCACTCGGACATCTCTCCAAAAACGCCTTATCTCAGCAAGAATTATTGTATCACAAGACAGGCGATTTGTCAAGCCTTTTTTTCAGCTGTTGACCGCATTTGCACAATCGTGTATAATAAGCCTATAACATCCTCCGGAGGTGAGCGCATGCATGATATTTGGAACCCTTGGCACGGCTGCATCAAGTGCAGCGAGGGCTGTCAAAACTGCTATATGTATTTTTTGGACGAACAGCGCGGCAAAAGCGGCGCCGACATCTACCGCACCAAGGCGGGCTTTCGCTATCCGCTGGCAAGGGACAGACAGGGGCGCTATAAGGTGCAGAGCGGCGAGCAGCTGCGCGTGTGCATGACCTCCGATTTCTTCTTGGAGCAGGCGGATGCATGGCGCGATGAGGCATGGGACATTATCCGGCAGCGGCCGGACGTGGTGTTCTTTTTGCTGACAAAGCGGCCGCAGCGTGTGGCGAACTGCTTGCCGCCCGATTGGGGAGAGGGCTGGGAAAACGTCTTTTTCAACGTCAGCTGCGAGAACCAGCGGCGTGCCGACGAGAGGATCCCCATTTTGCTTGACCTGCCCTTTAAGCATAAGGGCGTGATGTGCGCGCCGTTTATCGGCGCAGTCAGCCTGAAAGATTATCTTCCCGCAGGTCAGCTCGAGCAGGTGATCGTTGACGGCGAGAACTACAGCGGCGCGCGTCCGTGTCATTATGAATGGGTCAAAAGCCTGCGCGATGAGTGCGTCGCCCACAACGTCACCTTTGCCTTTATCGGCACCGGCAGGCACTTTGTCAAGGACGGCAGGCACTACCGCATCGAGGGCAGCGGCGTGCAGGCAAATCAGGCGTTCAAGTCCGGGCTGAGCTTTCGGGGCAAGCCGATGGAGTTCAAGCTGACTAACCTTTTGGGGCTGCCTGTCAGTGAGGAGCGCCGCTACAAGCCGTTTTTCGGACAAAAATGCAGCACCTGCGGCATGAAAATCATCTGCAACGGCTGCACAAAATGCGGCAAATGCGGCGAGGTGTTTGACTCCTGACGCATCGAAAAAATAGTTTCATCATCCGATGACAACAAAAATCCGGTAGACATTCTTGATCGAATCTGCTATAATGTTAGGTGAAACTAACTATTGAGGGTAGATCGTTATGAAATTAAAGGAAATGGATGTCGGTCAGTCGGCTGTCATCACGGAAGTCGGCGGCGAAGGCGTGCTGCGGCAGCATTTTTTGGATATGGGCGTGATCCCGGGAATCGAGGTCAAGGTCGTCAAGCTGGCGCCGATGGGCGACCCGATGCAGATCATGCTGCACGGCTATGTGCTCTCACTGCGCCTTGCCGAAGCGGATAAGATAGAAGTTAGCCCATTGAAAGAAAAGACAAAGACCGCAGACGGTCGCAAGACCGCCAAAAGCGCACACCCGGGCTTGGGCGAGGGCGGCAGGTTCCACGAAAAGGGAAGCGGCGATCCGCTGCCGGACGACACCGTGCTGACCTATGCGCTGGTCGGCAACCAAAACAGCGGCAAAACGACCCTGTTCAATCAGCTGACAGGCTCCAACCAGCATGTCGGCAATTTTCCGGGCGTGACCGTTGACCGCAAGAGCGGTGTGATCCGCGGCTACAAGAATACCGAGATAACCGACCTGCCGGGCATTTATTCCATGTCGCCCTACAGCAGCGAGGAGATCGTGTCGCGCAACTTTGTCCTCAATGAAAAGCCGCGTGCGATCATCAACATCGTGGACGCGACCAACATCGAGCGCAATTTGTATCTCACCATGCAGCTGCTCGAAATGGATACGCCCATGGTGGTGGCGCTGAATATTATGGACGAGCTGACCGCGAACGGCGGTTCGGTGGACATCAACAGCATGGAAGAGCTGCTCGGCGTGCCGGTGGTGCCGATTTCGGCGGCGAAGAACCAAGGTGTGGACGAGCTGGTAAAGCACGCGATCCACATCGCGCATTATCAGGAAAAGCCGCTGCGGCAGGATTATTGTTCGGCAGAGGACGCCGGCGGCGCGGTGCACCGCTGTTTGCATGCGGTGCGGCATTTGATAGAAGAAAAGGCGCGTCAGGCGGAGATCCCGCTCTACTTTGCGGCGAGCAAGGTGGTGGAGGGCGACGCGCTGGTGCTCGAAAAGCTGGCGCTGGACGCCGGCGAACAGGAAATGCTGCGGCACATTATTCGCCAAATGGAGCGCGAAAGAGGGCTTGACCGCAACGCGGCGATAGCGGACATGCGGTTTTCGTTCATCAAAAGGGTGTGCGACCGCACGGTCGTCAAGCCAAAGGAGAGCCGTGAACACCGGCGCAGTGAGCGTATCGACCGCCTGCTGACGGGAAAATACACCGCGATCCCGTTTTTTGTTTTTATTATGGCAGCCATCTTTTTCCTCACCTTTGAGGTCATCGGCGGCAATCTTCAAAAGCTGCTGGAGCTGGGCATCGACAATCTGATCGGCACCGTCAGCAGTGCGCTGGAGGGAGCAAACGTCAACCCGATCCTGACAGGGCTGATATGCAACGGTATTCTGACCGGTATCGGCAGCGTGCTGAGCTTTTTGCCGATCATCGTGGTGCTGTTTTTGTTCCTTTCGATCTTGGAGGACAGCGGCTATCTGGCGCGTGTGGCGTTCTTTATGGACAAGCTGCTGCGCAAGATCGGCTTGTCGGGGCGCAGTATCGTGCCCATGCTCATTGGCTTTGGCTGCACCGTGCCGGCGGTCATGGCAACGCGCACGCTCCCGAGTGAGCGCGACCGCAAAATGACGATCCTGCTCACGCCGTTTATGAGCTGCTCAGCAAAGCTGCCGATTTATTCATTCTTCGTCAACGCGTTTTTTCCGAACATCAGCTGGCTGATCATCACGGCGCTCTATCTGCTCGGCATTGTGACGGGTATCCTTATCGCGCTGCTCTACAAAAAGACGCTGTTTCGCGGCGAGGCGGTCCCGTTTGTCATGGAGCTGCCCAATTACCGCCTGCCGGGCGCCAAAAACGTGGTGCGTCTGCTGTGGGAAAAGGCAAAGGACTTCATTCAGCGCGCGTTTACGGTCATCTTTATCTCCACGATCATCGTGTGGGTCTTGCAGAATTTCAATTTTCAGTTCAACATGGTCGCCGACCAGCAGGACAGCATTCTGGCTCAAATCGCCGGCTTTATCGCGCCTGCCTTCACGCCGCTGGGCTTGGGCGACTGGCGTATGGTGACGGCGCTTATCAGCGGCTTTATGGCAAAGGAAAGCGTTGTGAGCACGTTACAGGTGCTCTATGTCAACGACTTTTCCGCGGCGGTCACCACGCTGTCGGCGCTGTCCATGCTGACGTTCAGCCTGCTCTACACGCCCTGTGTGGCGGCGATCGCCTCGGTCAAGCGTGAGCTTGGCGTCAAATGGGCAGGCAGCGTCATCGTCTGGCAGTGCCTTGTCGCCTACGCCGCCGCCGCGTTGGTGCATCTGACAGGCATGCTCTGCGGCATGGGAGGATAAAATGAATTTGGCAGATATGATCATCATCGGTTTGATTGCCGCTGCGGTCGCGGCGGCAGTCATCGTCATCATTCGAAACAAGCGAAGGGGAAAGGGCTGCTCCTGCGGCTGCGAGAGCTGTCCGCATCCCTGCAACAAGAAGCATTAATTTGCTTGACAAATCCGCCGTTTTGCGCTACAATAAATAGCGGACATGTCTCAGTAGCTCAGTAGGATAGAGCGTTCGCCTCCTAAGCGAAAGGTCGGGGGTTCGACTCCCTTCTGGGACGCCAAAAAAACACTGTCATCCTGTTTGGGGGTGGACAGTGTTTTTTCTTTACCGCCGTACAACGAACAAAGAATAGAAAACCGAACCCCTGCATAACGGAGTAAATTCTGATTTAGAAATATAAATCAAACAAAACCGACTGTTTTTTCTTTTTCACGACAAAACCTCACCGAAGGTTCATAATCTTTGACAAAAAGTTAAAAGAAAATATTGACGAAATCGGCAGAATGCTTTATACTATTTTGTGCAGACTGCATTCACGTGTTTTGCAGAACGTCATGCTTTGTATATTTCGATTAGAGGAAGGAACATTTGTGGAAAGATCTAACTTACAAACCGGAAGCCGAAGATCATTGATCAAATGGTTAACGGCGGTTATATTTGCGCTGTTTACCGTTTACCGGGGGCTTTTGCTGCTGCAGCCGGATCGGGACATCATCATCGGCGCTGCCGGTGTTATCGTATTTTTGTGCATCACTGCCGCGTCGTTTTTTGCGCTGGCACACAGGGGCATCCTCCGGCGGCTGCGTTCGTCTTTGCTGACAGCCGGCTTGGCGATGAACGCCATTCTTTTGCTGTCAAATGCCGTCGAGATTTTCGGCAATCTGAATATGTCGGATATGACGACCGTATTGCGCTTTGCGGTGCTTGTTTGCTCCGAGCTGAGCATGCTGATTCTGCTGCTGTATTACCAGTTTATTCGTCGGCGAAGCGGGATGTCGCACAAGCGTGCGCAGACGATCAGGTTGATGGCTGCGGTGATCGTGCTGCTTGTCCTGTCCTTTGTGATGGAATGTGTGCTGATGCTGCAATACGACGAGGGCGTTGAAACAAGCCTGATGGGCAGTGTGGCAGGCAGACTTTTGTATTGTCTCGGCTTTGTCGGCACGGCAGTCGGCTTTATGCTGCCCGGCGCAAAAAAAAGGCCCAGAGAAGTGGATGATCCGGCAGTTGAAAAGGATACCTTTTATGTGCAATCCATACCGTATCGGGACAGACCGCACAACACGGAGAAAGAGACGATCGCCGGAGAGGTCAAATATGTGATGCCTGTAACGCAAGAGAAAAAGTCGCACAGCCACAGTCACAGTCACAGCCATAGTCACAGCCATAGTCATAGCCATAGCCACAAGAGAAGGAAAAAGCCGGTCGAAGGCGTTGACGTTGTCGGCACCGCACCGAAAACGGACGAGCCGCATGAGCCGCACGAGCACAAAAGGCGTGAATATTCACCCGAGGAGCTGTTTTTTGTGCGCTCCCTGACGGACGAGCAGAGACCGAAGGGAACCACCCAAAAAGAGCTTGCGCCCGACGCTGTCAATTACATCATGCCGTCAGCGCAAAACAATACGCAGCGCGTGCGCCGCGTGCGCAAGAAACGGGAGTATTCGCCTGAGGAGCTGTTCTTTGTGCGCTCCCTGCCGGATGAGCTGAGACCGCACAACACAAAACGAGACCCGGTCGGCGGCGAGGTCAAGCTTGTGCAGCCTGCCGCACGAACGAGCGATTCGCACAAAGAAACGGAGACAAAGCCGGCGCACGGCGAGGAAAACAAGGATTCATAAAAACAAGGAGCCTGCATCCGACTCACACAAGTGAGGGGAGCAGGCTCCTGCTGTTTGTCATCAGCTGATGATGATTTTGTAAATATGATAGCCGCCCGGCTCGGAAAGCGCATCGTAGAACGCCGTTTTTCCCTCGGGGGCGTAGTGTGCGGTGAAATACTTTTCTTTTTTGAACACCACGTTGTTGTCGATAACATAGATCTTCTTTTTGCTGACAGCCGCCTCATAGATGTTCTCGGGCAGGTTGCGCCGACGCATGATCTCGTCGTTATGGAGATAGCCGAAATCATCGAGATTGTCCAGATATTCCTCGCGGAAGCCCCACATCGGGTGCAGATAATTCTCGGTGCTGCGGTCAAAAGCCTTTTTGGTGGGAGGATCCATGATGTAATAGCAGTCGGGATTGCGGTTGAGCTCCGAGATCAAAAACCGTGTGCTGCTCTCGTCGGTGTCGGGCGCGGCAAGCTGCATGTTTTGATAGTAGATAAAGCCGTTGAGTCCGCCGAGCGCCAGCACGGTCAGAATGGAAAACACCAGATAGACATTATGCTCGCGCATTTTGGTGTTCACCTTTTGCCGTCTGAGCACCTCAAAGTTAAAGGAATTGAGCAGCATCGCGATCATAAACACCCAGATGCCGTAGGTGAGGTTGTCGCTGCTGTCATAGATGAACCGCAGCGCAAAGCCCGACAGTACGCCGACTATCAGATAGAACAGCGGAAAGAACGAAAAGCGGTTTTTGTGATAGAAGATGAACACCAGCGACACAAGCAGATAGACCGCAATGGTGACGATGGAGCGGTCAAGCTGCATCACTTCCTCGTAGTTGTCTTTGAAAACGGCGGAGAAAACATTGGCGATATTTTTGGGATTGTCCTTTGTTTGGATCTCGTGCACGGCTTTGAGCGCCGAGACGTTGAGGTCGGTCGCTTCGTCGTAGTAGCCGTTTTTAAGCAGCTCATAGTCGTCCTCGGAGGCAATGCCTGCCGCCTTGAATTCGTCGGTATGCGCGCTGTAGTCGGGGTAGGGAAGGGCGTTCACGGCGTTTTGCGTGACCGCATATTCGTAGTAATTGCGCGACGCCTCAGTGGCATGGTTCACCTGATAGGAGAACTGGCAGAGCCCCAGCGTGAGTGCCGAAACCAGCAAAAACATCAGCAAAAACGGGCGAAAATACCAAAACAGCTTGCGAAACGGCAGGCGGTACTTCTTTTTGGCTATCAGATCGCCAAAGAAGAACGCCACCGCAAAGCCCAGCGCGATAAAGAAATAGGCGATATTCAGGCATGAGCCGAGCATGATCTCGAGAACCCCGACCCAGCAGGACAGGGTGTAGCGCTTTTGGTGGATCGCCAGCAGCACCAGCAAAAAGCCGGCGGCGCACAGCAGGGCGGCAGTGCGCGTGCTGTCCACGTTGGTGTAGTGGTGCAGCGCGAACATGATGTTGAGGATGGAGGCAAAGACAAACGCCTTGCGCTTGTTATACTTGTCCGCAAAAACAAAGGTGATGGACACAAACGCGGCAAAGGCTGCCATGACCTCAAACAGAACAAAGCAGTTGATATGGGGAAAAACAAGCTGAACGGTGCCGATCAGCATGGCGAGTATGTAGTTGACCGAGGCGTTGGCGTAGATGTGCTTTTGGCAGATCAAAACGGAGTTCAAAAAGTCGCCGTCACCCTCATAGGTGAACGAGGTCAGCAGCACGCACGCCGTCAGAAAGACCGCGTTGAGCACAAAGGCGAACAAAAAGCTGCTCCTCCATACCGTGAGAAATTTTTCTTTCATAAATCGTCGCTCCGGAAACAAGAATGCGGAATACGCCGAAAGGGAAGAGCCAAAACGGATTCTTCCCTTTGCGGTATCAATCGTTTATTCGGTTTGGCTGCTCTCGGTCTGGCTGCTCTCTGTGTCGCCGGTTTTTCCGGAGGACAGAACGAGCGTGACGGTGCTGCCGGACTTGACAAGCGTGCTGTCGGTCGGCGACATCGAAATAACAAAGCCGTAGTCATATTCGCTGCTCGGAACGCTCTCGCCGTAGGCGACCTCCAAGCCCTGTGCACGCAGCACTTCCTCTGCGTAGTCGTAGTAGAAGCCGATAACGTTCTCGGGATAGACGTCATAGGGAACGGTGGTCTCCGGAATAGTGGTCGGCTCCTCGGTGACCGGTTCCTCGGTCGGCTCGGCAGTGGTTTCGGGCACGGTGGTGACAGGTGCGGTCGTGACGGCAGCGGTTGTCTGTGTGGCAGGAGCGGCGGTGGTCTCCGGCGTGCTGTTGTTGCCGAAGGGCAGCAAATCGTTCTGCCAAGCGTACACGCCCAGCGCGGCGAGTGCCGCCAGCAGCGCGAGAATGATCACGATAACGCCGAGAATAAAGCTCTTGTTTGCCTTTTGCGGTTCCTCGTCCTCATCGTATTCGCCGTCATAGTAGGGGTCATAGGCGTCCTCTTCCTTATCGTCGGGCTGCTTGCTCTGTGCGGCAGCGGATGTGCCGGCAAACGGCGGATCGGGCTTGATCTCCTGCATCTCCGGCTCCTCGTCAAAATAGGCGCCGTAGTCCTTTTTTTCGGCTTCCTTGCGCTCGCTGCGCGCGTTGAACACCTGCGTGCGGTCCGGCACGTAGTCGTCAAAAATACTGTTGTTCAAGGGATCTTCGGCAGGCGCTTCGTCTGCGGCGTCTGCTTTTGGTTCGTCCGCGGCGTTTTCGCCGGCAGCAGAGGACTCCTTGGGGGTTTCGTCATTCTTATCATTGTCAGACGCTTGCAGGGCTGTGGCAGTGGCGGCAGTGGCAGCTGCGGCTGCCGCGGCGATCGCGGCGCCCTTTGCCATGTTCATCTCCGGCTGCTCCGGCTCCTGCTTGGCGGGCTCTGTCTGCGGCGTGTCTCCGTCAAATGTGAATTCCTCAAACACGTTGCTCTCAAAATCCGTCGGCTCCAACTCGGTCACCGCAGCGGCAGGCGCCGTTTGCGGCAGCTCCGCCTTGATGGCGGCAAGGGCGTTTTTGATGTTGCCGGCGTTCTTCCAGCGGTTGCGGTTGTCGGGCTGGCAGGCAATGACGATCACGCTCTTGAGCTTTTCGGTGCCGTTCTGCGGAGCGGTCACCATCTGCGCCGAAAGACGCTTTTGCACCGCCGCGGCGCGGTCGGTTTCGTCATTTTCAAAGGGAAGCTTGCCGCCGTTGGACATGGCGTACATGATCAGACCGAGCGAATAGATGTCGGTTGTGTAGTCGGGCGCCTTGCCGGAGCGCATTTCGGGCGCCATAAACGACGGATCCTCAACGCTGCCCTCAAACGCGGTAAAGCCGCCGAGCATATAGCGGCCGCTGCTGTTGAGAAAAATATTCTCGGGCTTGAGATTGCCGTGCAGGATGTTGTTCTGTTCGAGCTTGTCGAGAATATCGCTGATTTGGAGACCGAAGTCGATGATCTCGGCGTCGGTGTAGCTCTTGAGCGTGAGCATATCGCGGCACGAAACCGCGCTGTTCGTCAGCAGATACAGAGATATTTTGTTTTCCGAAGGGTCGTTGTCCGCCACTGCGTCCAGATAGTTGCTCACGCCGCGCAGCTTGATGACAGACTTGACAAACGCCGCTTCTTCGTTGACCAGATCGACGTTATCGCGGTTGTAGTTGTCGCCTTCAAAGCACACATAGGTCAGCACGCCCTCGGTCTCGGCGCCGTACTCATCCGTCTTGACAACGTTATAAGCAGGGTAGTTGCCTGCGTCTGCAACAGGCTCGCCCACCTTCCAAGATTTCAACTGCTCGGGCAGCATTAGCTTTTCCATAGTTGATTCTCCTTTATTTAGAATACATATTCCACCTATTTTACTTTATAATCATTTGTATTATAGCATATCTTTACGGAATTTTCCACTGTTTTTTTATTTTTCTGAGCAGAAAAAGGCGAGATGCTTCGCCACGCTCAGATCCGTTTCCGTTCGTGCACGGAGAGTATCCCTCCCAGCGAGCCGCCGGCGACCGCCGCGCCCAGCTTGATAAAAAACAGCGGCGAAAACTCCGCCTCTCCTCTGAGCGCCGCCGTCAGCAGCAGCGCGGTGATCATGGCGGCGCCGGTGATCGCGCCGATTGTCAGCGCCGCACCGTGGTTGAGTTTGGCTGCGATAAAGCCGCCTGCAAAGGCGCCTGCCGCCAGACAGCCTGCGGTCAGGTATTCCACGATCCAAACAGGCAGCAGCCCTGTTTTTGTCATCGCCAGTGCCGCCAGACACATCAATACCACGCTGACGAGCATGCCGCACAGCAAGCCCGTGACGACCGACTTTATCATACGCTTTTTTCCGGACATAAAAAATCCTCCCCGAATCATACTTGCAACAGTATATTCGGAGAGAATGTGTTTTATGCGATTTAACAGTATCAAACCTTGGGCTTTTTGTCGGTTGCGGGCGCGTAGTCTTCGTCCTTTTTCTTTTTGCCGAAGCCGCTGAACAGACCCTTTCTTTCGGGCTCTGCCTTGGTCGTTTCCTTTACGGTATCGACCGAAGAGATGCACCATTTTTTGAACTTCATCTTCACTCTGTCGGAGCCGGTTTCGATAATGAGCGCGTCCTCTTCGTCCTTGATGGCGACCACTCTGCCGACGATGCCGCCGATGGTGGTGATCTCATCACCGATCTCAAGGTTGTTGCGCATTTCCGCTTCTTCTTTTTTCTTCTTGGAATTCGGTCTGATAAGGAACAGATAGACCAGAGCGATGATCACCGCATAAATGGCGATCATAGGAATTATTGAGCCGTTCATAAGTTGCCTCCTAAGAAATCTCTTTTCATTGTTTATAACACAACATTTTGTATTATAACAGCTTTGACAAAAAGTTGCAAGTGTTTTTTGAAATAAAGTTACGAATATGATTTAAATTCTGACGCCGAGGATCTCGCGTTGTTCGCGGTAGAACGCCTCAAAGATGCCTTCGTCGAGCTTTTGGCGGATGACCTCCATCAGATTGTTGTAGAACCAGAGGTTGTGCAGCACTGCCAGACGCATGCCGAGCATCTCGCCGCTCTTGAGCAGATGGCGGATATAGGCGCGCGAGAAGTTTTGGCAGACGGGACAGTCGCAGTGTGTGTCCACCGGCGCTTCGTCGAGCATATATTTGGCGTTGTTGAGGTTGCGCACGCCCTCCCATGTAAAGAGCTGACCGTGACGCGCGTTGCGGCTGGGCATCACGCAGTCAAACAAGTCCACGCCGCGGTGTACGGCTTCAAGAATATTCACCGGCGTGCCCACGCCCATCAGGTAGCGGATCTTGTTTTTCGGCGCATACGGCTCCACTGCCTCGATGATCTCATACATCACCTCGGTCGGCTCGCCGACAGCCAGTCCGCCGATGGCGTAGCCGTCCAGATCCATCTCGGCGATCTCCTGCATATGGTGAATGCGCAGATCGTGATAGACGCCGCCCTGATTGATGCCAAACAGCATTTGCTTGGGATTGAGGGTCTGTTCCAAGTAGTTTAGCTCGCGCAGCTTCACCTGACAGCGCCGCAGCCAGCGCGTCGTGCGCTCCACACTCTTTTTTGTGTAGTCGTAGGGAGAGGGATTCTCAACACACTCGTCAAACGCCATGGCGATGGTGGAGCCGAGATTGGACTGGATCATCATGCTTTCCTCGGGTCCCATAAAGATTTTTCTGCCGTCGATATGGGAGTTGAAGGTCACGCCCTCCTCCTTGATATTGCGCAGCTTGGCAAGAGAAAACACCTGAAAGCCGCCGCTGTCGGTCAGAATGGGACCGTCCCAGCGCGTCATTTTGTGCAGACCGCCGAGCGCGCGGACGTTTTCGTCGCCCGGGCGCAGGTGGAGGTGATAGGTGTTGCACAGCTGCACCTGACACTTGATGTGCTTCAGATCCAGCGCCGACACCGCGCCCTTTATCGCGCCGCAGGTCGCCACGTTCATAAACGCCGGTGTCTGCACGGTGCCGTGCACCGTCACCAGCTCGCCGCGCCGCGCCTTGTTTTCGGTTTTTATCAGATTGAACATAATTCCTCCGTAGAATTAAATTGCTGTTTTATATGTGGTTTGCATCGGTGTTATCTTCTTCATGCAAGGCTTTCCGTAATTCTAAAGTCGTTTTATAGCTTTTATGTTTTTCTGTTGTCCGCACATTTCGCTTACTTCTTCTATAGCGGCAATGGTTTCTGCGTTAGGCGTATGAAAATCGCCGATAAGCATTGCGTCCCCAATGCTTGCCGGACGCAGGAGAAAAGCGGCGCGCATTACGCCGCTTAAAATAAATCGCTGTGGGTGCCGGTTCTGATTAGCTCCAGAACCAATCTGTCAGAATAAACTTTATAGATTAACAGCCAATCGGGTTTGATATGACATTCGCGCACATTTTTGTAGTTCCGTGAGTTTTCCAATGCATGGTCTCTGTATTTCGAGGGAAGCGGTTGCCCAGAGGCAAGAAGAGAAACAACCGTTGTTAAATCACGTTCATTGAATCCTCTTTTTAATGCAAGCTTATAGTCTCTTCTAAACTGTCCCGTGAATTCTATTTTAAGCATTTAGTGCCTCCATGAACTCCTCAACACTATCAAAGGGACCGTAAACATCCTCGCCTTTTTCAGCGGCTTCTATCGCCGTCATTGTTACGGAGTTCGGCACTTCTGTTGTAATCTCAAACGGAATACGCTGTTCTCTGACAACCGTTTTTGCAAACATATTGAACACTGAACTGACAGATAAACCCACTTCGCTGCAAAAAGCGTCAAACGCCTTTTTTGTGTTTTCATCCATTCTGATGTTGACATTTGTTTGAGCCATAGTAATACCACCTTTCATTATAATTATATGCTAAAAAATTTTAAATGTCAATAATTATCTATTAAAATAATATACAAATCATAGAATTGCCATTGCGTCCCTGATGCTTGCCGGACGCAGGATATTTATGAAAATTCCTCTTTATTGTTTTTCAAATCCTTTTATCCAATCCAGTATATTTTCGTAGCCTGCATTTTCCGAAGCAACGTCAAGTCCGAGACGGATCACGTCGTCATCGGACGGAGAAATATGGATTCCGTTCATCTCCAAGAACGCCAGCATGACATACATGCCGATCCGTTTGTTTCCGTCGATAAAAGCGTGGTTAGAGATAAGCGAAAAACCCAGCTTCGCTGCTTTTTCTTCCTTTGAAGGAAATAATTCTATTCCGTCAAATGTCTGATATGCAGATTCAAGCGCACTTTCCGGCAGTCCGTAATCCCTTACACCGGCGTCGCCGCCTGTTTCCTGCGCGATCAGCCGATGCAAGAGCAGCACTTTTTCTTGGCTGAATTTTATCATTTTGCCAGCTCCTCAAATGCTTTGTGATATTTTTCGAGGATATGCTTGGAAACCAGCTTGAATTTTTCTTCGTCATATTCGCTGTCCGACAGGCTCAGCATATACTCAATGACATATCCTAAATGTTCCTCGGGAATAATATCAATAATACTTTTAGCGTAATCTCTTTCACTCATAAAACAATCCTCCGTTCGGTTAATAAAAGAAACAGGCGTCCCCGATGCTTACGGGACGCAGGATTTTTCTTCGGTTTTGTCGTCTTTTGGCTTCATTATAGCACAAACACAACACAGTTGCAATATCAGGCTTCTTTGTTATAGTTGTCAATCATGTAGTCATCTATAGCGTCTTGCGTTGCAGTTTCCCAATCGCTGCCATAGTTGTCGATGTATTTTCTCTTGAGGTATGCGATTTCATCAAGATGGGATTTGAGCCACTTTACAGGCAGAGGCTTGTAGCCGCTCTCAGTAAACTTTGAACGCCTTCTCCTGATCTCCGCTTTTACGTCTTCGATGTCGCAAAAGTGTTCGTACTCACAATATGCTTGCCGCAGTTCTTCGATTGTGAGTTCGTACTCAACTTCCTCGTTTCCGTTCATTCTTTTGATTATCATACGATCTTCCTTTCGTCATCTCTTTTACTACAGTAATGGCGGTGAGTCTATCAACTCCTACCGCTTCAAGGCTTCGGAACGCTGTTTCTCTTTCTTTTGCAGTCTTTGCTTTAATCAGATCAGCAAACATATCTGACAGCACGATCACACCTCCTCAAGCAGGAATTTATTGCGCTTGATTATTCTTTCTACAGCAGCTCTTAATTCTTCCTCAGTGTCTGTTATCGTATCTTCTGTGTCGAACTCAAAGTCTTGACATTCATCGCTGTCTCCGTACCGTTCAAGCTTCAATACGAAGTATCTGTTTCCGGCATACTGCTCTTTTTCACAAAACAGGTTCCAATGTTCTCCGAACCAGAAGTTTCCTGTAGCCGCTTCTTCTACGCTTCCGTTTATTTCGTCAGTGGCTTGAGTTACAGTCTTTTCAATCACGATTGATGTGCATGGCTCGTAATCAGCGCATACATACCGAAAATCATCTTTCGCGATAAGCCCACCCAAATTCGTAAAAGCTCTTAGCGCCATTTGCCGTCTAAAACAGATAAAGGCATGAGAGCAATTCACACAGTCTTTTCCCATAGGTTTCTCCTTCCTGCTACTGTCAAACGCTTTGAAATTCGTAATCGTGTTCCTCTCTGGCGAGGTTCAATACATAAACCAAAGCATTGTATTCGCCATCGACATAGCCACAGTCGTACAAGTCATTGCTTCTTTCTTCTTCTCCGTAAAGGTACGGTTTGTTGTCTTCCAATGTTTCTTTGGCGTACTCGATGATATCGTCGAGCTTTCTGCCGTAGTCACGAACAAGAGCTCTGAGTCTCGTTATTTCTTTTCTGCATTCATCAAGTCTTTCCTCGTCGGTCATTTTCATCGCTCCTTATTTATGAGTTTATTACTTCGTATGACTTAGCAGGTGCGTGTATCTTCTTTACTGTATCTCGCCAAGAAGAGCAGCACATACAGTAAACACCACTTACAGAATAACCATCTCCACCATCAGGTAAAGCCGATCTGATGAATCGTACCGGGACGCGTACATCTTTTTCAAGTTCAATCTCAAACATAGATCCGCCGCCATTCCAAGGATCATACAGACCTGTTTCTGCCGTCTTGTCGATGACTATATATCCGCAATACGGTTTCTTTGTCGCGTCGTAGAAAACGCCATCTCTATCTTGCAGCCTGATAAGTTCATTGAGTTCGATTAGATCTCTCAATGTCATTTTTGCAAGAAACGTAAGCGTAGCCATTTGGGATGGAAGGTTTGCGATCTCGCATCGCATTGACTCCAAAAAGCACTTCGAGTTTCCGTAAGCGCCTTTGTCCATCGCCTTTCTGAATTGTATCTTGTTATATCCTTGCTGCTTCGCAAGCCACACAATGCTCGCATTGTCATCGTGAGCTCGTCCCGGCTCACTCGCCCAATGCGGATAAACCGAATTGAGCGTGTAATCGAAGTTGCCGTCTCCTGTGTCGAGCATAATGTTTACGCAGAACTCTTGATCGAGGAAGTGGTCTCTCGGTAAGTCAAAATCTATGCACTCTTTCACATACTCGTAAACTTCAAGATCATCAAGCTCCGAATACTCTTCTTCGGATAGGATGTCTCCCAACTTATCTATGACGCGATCAGACAATTCATTTTCGTACATCAATCTCTGCTCTGAGTAGCAGTCGAGGAGGAGTTCTTCAAATTCCATAGCCGGATCTTCTGATATCAGAATCTTAATCGCTGTGTTGTTATCCATTTCGTCGCGGTAATCTGCTTCCATTTCGTATACGAGAAATCCGTCTTCGTGTCTGGACAACCATCCATATTCATCTTCGACGATTCGCTCGATCTCTCGTTTGATTGACTCTTTCATACTTCACCTCCATAATTTATATGGTCGCGTATACAAAAAGCGTTTTGCGCTCGCTTTCATTGATAAGTCCAGCGTCTCTTAAACCGTTTGTATAACCGTATATCTGTGCGCGAACTTCATATTTATTGAGCGCTTCGTTTTTGTAGTCTTTTCGTAAGTCATCTATCTTCCATCTTACGATTTTTGGCATCTTTTCAAGCACTTCTCTTGTAGTCATAGTCTGCTCCTTTCTTGTATACTATCGCCACCTGATGGTTGTCGTGCTGGCAGTGCGTTTTTGAAGCGTTGGCTATCTTCCGTCGATCACTGCAATCATCTTTTCTATATCTTCGTTAGTTTCTTTCCAGAACTTCGCCATATGCGCTGCTTTATTGAACGCACACGTTCCGTCTTTATTGGTTTCGAGCGCAAGCTTTTCGTACGCTGTACGTTCCCCTTCTCTGAATGAGGTGGAAATGAGAAGGTAGGTAGTCAGCTTGCTCCACTGATCTCTTGTCATCGTTACTGTCTTTTCCTCTTTTTTCCAAGCTTCAATTTCTTCCATGCTTACCATAATATTTTCCTTTCTCGCCTGCCATCATCAGCACCGGGAGGCGGTCCCACGGTGGACGCCCTTTCGGGCGTTTCGACTTATTCAGGAAATCCTACGTATTCGCCTGTTTTCATGTTGGTGTGCCATCTCACTTTAGTGTAATATCCTGAGTAAGCTCCTGCCAATCCGGAGCCGCATGGAATCCATTTTGTCCATACAGGTATTCTGCGTTTGTCTTCAGACCAGCCTGTTTTCTTGCACAACGCTTTGACTGAACTTGCGTAAATTCCGCGAGCAGTGATTCTGTTTCCGTACCTTGTCTGAACCCAGCGAGCGCCTACATCTTTGCCATCCTCGTCGATGATTACATCTCTTTCCTCGCAACCATCTCCGCTGAGTATTTCAAGTTGGAGCTTCGCTTCTTGAATGGACGTTCGTTCGATCTTGTCCGAGAGGAAGCAGTCATCCATGTCCGTCATTCCGAGAGCAATTCTTTCTGCTCTGTTTCTGAGCAACTCTTCGTAATGCTCGATCTTCTTTTTGATGCTTTCGATAAGCTCTGTTCCGAATAACTTAGTCGTTTTCATTTCTTTGCCCTCCTTAGCTCGTTTTGATGAAATAGTAGTATTCACCTTCAGTGGAGAAATCCTTGTCGATCTCGTAGCATTGAGCTATCTTGCGAACGGCTTCTTTCTCTGAATTGAACTGTCCAATGAGATACTCTTTTCCGCTGTCAATGTGCCGGGAATATACACAAAACAACATATTCATACCTCCTATCAGAATTTATAGTCAGCGATCGCTGCTGCTTTTTTGATTTCCAATGCGAGCCGCTTGCATTGTGTGATTTGCTTTGCGCTCAGCGTCCAACCTTTCTGGACGTAGTATGCAAACGAGTAGATATACGCGTAGCCTTTGAATGTATAAAGGGGAGCTGTCCTGCTTTTCGGAATGTAGATGGATTTCAATGCTTGAATCAGTTGGTCTTCGTTTTCAAAAACATCTGTCCATTTTACGCGTCCCTTGAAGAAGTAGTCGCTTTCGATTCTGTTACAGGTCATCTGAGCTTCGTGAAGTTTCATTTTCGTTTCCTCCTTGAAATCTGTGTTACTGATATGTTTGTTTATTATGGTTATATCTTACCACATAGTAACTTCTGCCGTCAAGCGTTTTTGGAAATTTCCAGAAAATATTTTCACAAATTAACCAATGTGCAAACATCAAGGAGGAACACGTTTTAATCTTCGTCGAGATCGAGGTAGTCAACGCAACAGTGTATGCATCCTCTCGCTTTGTAAGTTCCACCGAAGTGTACGTTGAGCTTATGATAAACAGGACAATCCAAACAGTCGAAAGAGCAAATGAGCCGTGCGATAAAAAGAGCTGCCTCTTCTTTCGACATGTCTTTTAACTTCTCAAACGTATTCATTTCACCACCTCCTACAATTTGTACGTTTTGTTCTTCTTTCTGCCGCTTCCTTTGGAATACTCCTCAATCCAAACAACCTTGCCGCTTTTGTAATGCCGGAAATGACCTCTTACAGTGAATGTTCCTTGAGGACTCTTATGTGAGCCTTGTTTTACGATGTGAGCTTCGTTTCCGCTGCGTTTAAGGATATATGTTATGCCTTTGGTTTTTCGCGTCTTAGAGGGCTTTTTGAACGATTCATTCTTCTTGCCGGACTTAGTTTGGCGAGATTCTTTTTCGGTATCTCCTCCAAACGATAACAACGCCATCAAGGATGCGTAAACTGTTACAACAGACTGCACATCATCCTTGCCGTATATGTTCGTGCTGCTTTTAACAAGCCTGTACATACCAAACGGTAGGATTTCAAATGTCATCTTGCCTTTGCTTTTGCCTTGCTGTGTTATGGAAACATCAAGCTGTCTTTCGTTCCTTATGCAGGTGAGCGTGATCCCGACGTCGGCAGCGATGATCTTTAGCTTTTTGAGCGGACAAGTCGAGGTTCTTACGAAGTCTTGGTTATTATCTCGCCACTCAAACAGGAAGTTCATATCGTCGTTCTTCAGAACAACTTTATCCATTTTCTTTCCTCTTTTCTCTGTATTCGTACAAAGCGTCAATCAGCTTCCTTTTCTTTGCTTTTGGAATCGAATCTCTGTTAATCACACCTCTTCTAACATAGGTGTCGAGTACGCGTCTCTTGTTCTCAAACTCTACATAATACTCAACATATTCATTCCAAGAGTTATCGAGTTTCGGCAAGATGTCTTTCATTTCTTTGATGATTTCATCTGCTCTTTTTTTCGATTTCGTGCCGCTCAAAGTGTCCATTCCTTTCTTTTGCGCTCTAAAAGCCTTTTTCTTTCCAATAGTCATCGAAACAGAACGCGCAGTCGTACATAGGTTTTCCGGTGATCTGGTCTCGAAAAATAGGGCAGTGCCATGTTCTTGCAAAGCCGTTCTCTTTGCACCACTCATTGATAACTTTGGTCGTCAGCGGTGTTACATACACATACAAGTCTGATTCGTGACTATCCATTTCCTCTCTCGGATATCCAGCTTTGAGGAGTCTGCTCATAAGACTCGGATTCAAAATAGAATTTGTATCAGTCACTATCATCCACCAACTTTCCGTCGCTGCAATAGCTTTCAGGATGTGTTACTCTTCCTCCGTGGAAAGCGCATGCAAATTCTCCGAGCAAAGTGGAGCAATATCTGCATTCTTTACATCTGACTATTTCAACGCTTTCAAACGTTGTGAGTTTTTCTACTATGCAGCAAAACTGTGCAAAGTCGTTCGGGTTATTGGTTGAGTAGTAGCTCGTGGCTTCTTCAAGATTTACGTATCGTGCCATTCTTTTTCGCTCTCCTTTTCATTGTCTCGATTTCTTCTTTGCTTCTGCCGTATGTCTTGTCTGTTTTGCGCTTGTTTGCGACTATCTTGCGTGTGCTTTCTCTTTTGTCTTCTCGCTGCTTAATCAGCTTGTCGGTGAGTTTTTTCAACTCTTTTGCTTCGTGAGCAGTACATGCAAACAATTCGAGATGATTGCCGAGGTTCACGAGAAATTGCAGTTCACTGTTGTTGATGTTCATTCGTTTTCTCCTTTCGTATTACATCGCGTTAATTCGTTCTCTCTTCTTAACGAGTTTTGCCGGGTATTGAGGGCAGTTCTCTCTGTACTCTCTTAGCCTTTGCTTTGCTTCTGAATACGAGTATTCGCACAGTTCGTATTCATATCCGTAGCCGCAGCAGTAGTCAACGTGAAGTTCCCACACGTCTCTTGTCTTTCTAACGTATGCCATTTACTTTTCTCCTTTCGTTTCTTCTCTGTATTCTCTTAGCTTATCAGCAAGCTTCGGTTTTACGATTTTCGGAATTTCATCATCAGTGATGATTCCTCTTTTCTTGTACTGCCGCAACAGCTGCATCTTGTTTTCGACAACTGCATACTGTCTTGCGTAGCCGTTCCACATAGCAAGCATAACTTCTTGGTCCTGCTTAACTTGTTCGATGTATTCAAGCGCCGTTCTGCGAGCTTTTGTGTCCGGATGGGAAAACTTAGACTTTCCGCATAGTGGGCAGAACTTAGGTTCTATGCTGCTACTAAAAACATGGCTGCATGAGCAGCACATATACTTTCTAAGAACCATCGTCTGTCTCCTTTCTGGTTCTGAAGCAACGTGACGTTCCGTCATCGTGCTCTTGCCAATCACAACTACTGCAATTTTCGTTAAGCCCATCTTCTGCGTGAATACATTCGTCGCAGAGCATCATTTGCTCTCCACATACAGGGCAGAAGGCACGATATCCTAAATCGTTTACGTCCCATATCATTGTGATTTCATGCTCACAATTAGGGCAAACTTCTGTTACTGAGTGATTTTCAAACATCAGGTACACGCTCCTTGCTATATTGGATTGTCCCTTTTTCTACTGCGTCGTTGTACGCTTCTTTGATTTCTTCGTATTCGCAGTATTCGTCAAGATTCATCCATTGACCTTTTGCGATCACTGTTCCGCCGAGAACGTCTTTGATGAAATCTCCGTACATCTCTACGCGTATATCGAAATACTCATTGCCGAGGGGACGAACGCTCGTGAATGAGATCACGCTTCTTCTTTGCTGGATAAGAGCATCCTTGATAACCATTCTACGCAACCTCCTCGGTTTCTTCGTCATGCCATTTCAATCCGCGAGCCTTGTAGAGAGGAATCCAGTGGCTTTCATAGAAGTCGTAGCCTGCTCCGTCGATTCCGAAGAAGTAGCCAAACTCATAACTTTCGTAGATTCTGAACCCACAGTCAGCCATCGCTCTTAATCCATCCATGTGTTCGAGCCAATAATCATCGCAGCTGTCGTCGAACTGCCACATTGTTCCCCACATAGGCAGAACAGAATCTCTTTCAACCTCGAAATCTCCATCATCACACTCAATGATTCTTTCTTCGTCGTCATTGCTATTTCTGCCGCGGTCAAGCTCAACGGTATATGTTTCGTCATCGCCGTTGTAGCATACGATGGTGCCGTATTTGTCTTCAGAAAAAACATACACTCTGTCATATTTTGCAGGCGGTGTGATTTCAGACCAATCACAAGGGTCATCGTTATACAGCTTTTCAATCATTCCATAAGGGAAAGCGTTGAATTCTCGTACCCACTCGTGAGCCGCTTCGTTGATAGTTGTCAGTTTCTTAGTCATTGATTACACTCCTTAAATATTCACCATAGTTCGTGAGAAATCCAAGCGGAACTACAGGTCTTTTTTCTCCTCTCATTTCGATAACGGCGGCGGTTCCGTATGTCATGTGCGGATAGTAGATGCTGTCATTGCAGAGGATTCCGATGAACGTGCAGCCATCGCTGTCGTTATCGTAAGCTTTCTTACAGGTGTCATCAACGAGCACCCAAACGCCTTCTCCGTTTCCGTCCTTGTAATCGTTTTCTGTTTCAGGCAAATTCACCTTAATGTAGTAGAGCATATTCTATTCTCCTTTCAAAATAACGCGTAGTTGTTGAGGAAGACGAAGTCAGGGTGAACGTCGAGCATTATGTTCAGGTAGAGATACCACTCTCCGTCTCCGAGGTTTTCGATACTCCAACAATATCCGTTTTCGTCCATCTTATCGCTTTTGAGGAAGCCGGTTTCATCCCAAGAAACGATCTTGCTGAAAACGATTTTCTCAAATTCGGTGTAGCAGATTTCAAGTGCTTTAAGCTGCTGAAAGAATCTTTTTACAGCCGTTTTCGATGACACGCATTTCGTGTGCAAATCCGCACAAACAGCTTTTTCGCCAACTACGATAAGCACGGTGTCTTCCGGGTAGTATTCATCTATGCTTGCGTCGTTGCGAATCAATCTTTCAGAAAGCTCATTGAAGCGCTCAAAGCTAAGAACTCTTGTCTTTTTCATTGATTTCACCTCCTACAAGTTGACAACTTCAAATTCGTAGTCGTCGGTGTTTACTGTTGTGTAAAACTCAACAACTGTTCCTTCGCCGAATGTTGTGATAGCAGCTTTCTCAGCTTCTTCTTTTGATTCGCTGTGGTCGTCAAACCATACATCGCCGTCTGCTGTTGTTATCTTCCAAACCTGTAACTTCATAACAGTTCCTCCTTAATCTGAATCGGTTGTGTGGTCGCACGAATCTCTGATGTCGTGCAAGAATATATCTCGCCAGCCTATTTCTGTAACCTTCCATCCATTTCGCTCAAGACCTTTCCGCACGAAGTCGATAGCTTGTTCTCCGGAATAAGCAGCTAAGTATCTCTCGGTTGTTTCGCGCTGGGTAACTGTCTTACCATCAAAACCTCTTACTGATTCTCTTTCAATATCAGCGATAACCTTATAAATATACATCGTAATGCCTCCTATCAATATGCCCTGTCATCATCAGATCGGGTGGGGCGGTTCCCGATGACGGGCTTGCGCCCGTTTCGACTATTTGATTCTGCTGACTTTGTGGTATTCGCCGTTGCTGAAATAACCGTTTATCTGATCGCTCTTGAATCTCAAGCAGTCATCTATTGTCAATCCCTCATACATCGTTACGGTAACAAGGGCAACGAGTCCGAAGGTGAACGTGACTTCCAAAGATTTCTCTTCTGTCGCTTTCACTTTTACTCCTCCTCGCCGTTGATTTCAAACGTGGTTGTTACGGCTTCGTTTTCGAGCATATACATCACATTCGTGATGGTCTGTTCCATGCTGTGCTTGCAGATATCCTCGGCGATAAAGTAGATGTTTTCTACGTTCGGGTAGAGCCTTCTAACCAAACTGAGCATGTGCTCGTATTCATCGTTGTCTCCGCATATGTAGAGGTTGTTCTTTATGCACATATCTCTGACTGAACTGATGCTCCAAAATCTGTTGACTGTTACCTCTGTTGAGTCGTTTATCTTGATCTTTCTGTTTGTCATTTTTGCTTCCTCCTTTGTAACTGAACGGTAAGTCAAGCTTATGCTTCAACTATTTTCTTTACTGTGATGGTTCTTTCTGTTCCGCCGAAGTAAACGATGCACTCGTCGTCGCCATATTCATCGTAAACAACAGCATATTCATTGTTGAGTTCCTCGACTTCAAGCTCGCGTTCTTCACACTCAAACTTGAAATCTTCAAGGCTGCTGAACCAGCCATTCTGTTCGATAATCTCCATTAAGATTGCGTAAACTTTCATTTTCGTTTCCTCCTTGAAATCTGTGTTACTGATGTGTTTGTTTATTATGGTTATATCTTACCACATAGTAACTTCTTGCGTCAAGTGTTTTTTGAAAATTTCCAGAAATATTTTTCAACTGTTTTCGTATGTGTTAATGACGCAGACAAAAAAATGAGCGAAGCTTGCGCTTCGCTCTGATTACTGCTGTGTATATTCAGGAAACAACTTCTTAACGTCATCTTTGTCGATCGGCGAGATGGAACTTATGCCACCATCCCAATTAACGTAATGAGCAACAAAGTACCTTCCTTCATCATCTCTGTACACTTCATCGAACGATGGCTTTTCTGCGTCGGTGTGGCAGATAGCATCGGCTTTATACGTGTCATACTTAATGCCGTTCACCATCATTTTCAGCCGTGGTCCGATTCCTGTCTTTCTCAGCTTGATTTCTTCCTGCGTGTCTTTGCTTACGATTTGCATTTCGTAGCCGAGTATATCGAGTATCTTCATAAACTCGTCAGCAGACAACGAATTGCGACGAAACTTGTTACACAATCCCGCTTCTGTCCAGCCCATAGCTTGTGCGACAGTCTTCTGAAGCATATCGCTTCTCTCGATCAGTTTCTTGCATTGTTCTGAAGCAGTCACGTCACCACCTCCTGTTAATACTTCAACAAAAGTATAACACGAGCGTGAACTGTTGTCAATATTTTCAGGACTTAACATTACGGTTTATGACCTCCCTTCTGCTTTTTCTTTTCAAGCTCAGATTCAGAGTACGGCTGGCCTTTTACTGTGTAGTCTCTTTCAAATGGGATATCGAGGTAGTCAACAACAAGCTTGTCTACATGCTCCCAGAACACTTCGTCATTATGCGAATTTTCGAGCATTTCGGTCATCACTCTGACTACCTTTGCTATTCTTTTTTTGCCGAAGCCAAACTCTTCGTAGAGCGCGCAAGCCATTACTTTGAAGATGCGCCTTGTGACGTTCTTTCGCTCCTCGTTTGCAACTTTTGCGTATTCCATTTGTAACTTCTTGTGGGCTGCGTCCATTTGCTTTTTGCTGAATACAGGAAGCATAGCTTTCATGGTAATACCTCCTTATACATCATCTGCTTTGCGGTGGTTAGCGTCGTATGCGTTGAAGCCATTCGGGTAGCGCTTCAGGTGTTTGTCAATGTTCATCTGCATGATTTCATCGAGATCGTAGCCGAAGCTGTGGCACATACACGCTACATACCACATGATATCGCCGATCTCTTTCTTCAGATGTGTTTCGTCAAGCTTGCTTTCGTGGAAAATCCACTTCTTAACCATATCGACCGTTTCTCCGACTTCTCCGGATAAACCGAGGCAAGCGTTAAGGATTCCGCCGAGATCTTTGATCGCCTTTTTATCCCAACCGGGAATATCGGGATTGAAACCGTGGTATGACATGAGTTTGTCAGCAAGCCTCTCTGCGCTTTTTCCGTCGTTTGTCCTCATAGCGAGCTTTGTATATTCTTTTCCTGTCATTTCTTTTTCTCCTTTTTACTCTGCTTAGTTTGTGTGAACGGCTTAACTCAGTTGAGATAGCCGCCGAACTGTCTGAACTCAGTGATCGCTTCCTCTGTGCCAACAACAGCCTTATTGATTTTGTCTGCTCTTTCGCGCATTTCCCATTTGAAAGCGCCTACGCAGCAGCGGAGGAACTTCTTAACCTTGTCACGCTTTCTCGGCGCGATCTGTCCTCTGTGGAACATGCCGTTGGCGATAACCCACATATCCATATCGCCGTTTCCGTACATCTTGATGAATCCGTTTTTGCGGATGATTCTGATTTCCTGATTCTTGCTTTTCATTTCATTTTACCTCCATGTATTGTTTTCTTGCTATGTCGCATAAATCTCTTAACTCACAAAAAATGCAAATCGAACCTTTCGTGAGAATTAAACACCTGTTGCAAAGCGGCTTGATGGAATCCAGCGCATCCATAGCCATACGCGTAGCGGTGGCAAGCTTTTCATCACCTTGAAACTTATCTGCATATTCTGCGTTGGCGAGCTGTTCAACAGCTTCTTTTGTTGTCATCTTAATAGCGTATCTTTGCGGTTTATGATGTCTGTATTTATTCTGATTCAATTTACCATTCCCTTTCTGCAAGCAATGCTATGATGTATGCCATTTCAGCAGCGTGTTCCCAATCACCGCTTTCGCAATCCATTTCCCAAGCTGCATACACCCCATCAGAGAAATTGTTCTCCTTAGAATAATCGCTTGTATAGATGCACATATACTCATGTGCTGTGCTTTCAAATTCAATAGGGCAACACGCACACTCCGAATGATCTCCCGGAAAGTCCATCGAGAATTGGCAGCAAAAGCAATCGTTCAGTATGTCAAATGACTGCCTTCCGCAGCTTATTTGGTACTCTGCTTTGCTAACGCACCTTTTCTGCTTTTGAGTTTCTTCTGCTATCCATTTCCACATTTTTCTGTGGTTTTCGATAGCTTCTTGTTTTGTCATAAATGTCTCCTTTTACTCACAAGAGCCGCCGCACTCGGCTCAATGCAAGTCATATATTAAATTTTCAAGAAGGAATATATAAAGGTGTGCGGTCCCTTTATATCGCTGTTAGCGAGCCGTTACATGCTCAAGAAGCGAATTGTAGAGCATTTTGTATGTTTCAAGTGCGCTTTCAAGCTGTGTGATTTTATGATTCGCCTCGCCGAGTTCTTTGTCTCGCTCTGCAAATACATCGTTCTCGATTGCCATAGACAGCGTATTCAGTTGCAGGCTTTCCGTGATCGCTATATCAATCATCGACAACTCTTGTGACGAGCAAACGCCAAACAGATCTCCGATTCTATCTACAGAAACGGTAGTTACCTGTTCGCAGAGAGCAGTCGATACTTTTCCTGTTGTGCGGATGACAACGTGCGTAGGCATATCGCGCTTAGGCTGAGTAGTCAGATAGACAACCTCTACCGTTGATGATGTTCTGTTGAGCACGTCGTTTGAAACAATAACCGCCGGGCGACCTGCTTCCTGCTCGCTTCCGGTGAATCCGTAGCCGCCTTTGGCGATATAGTAGATTTCTCCTCTTTTTACATCCAAGATTCTTACCTCCTAAAATACTTTTATCTTTCTTACTACAATTTCGTAGTGATATTCCCAATTGTCTTGATGTCCGATGAACACTATAATGCTTGTTCTTCCGAACTCTTCGATTTCGCCAGAGAACCGGTTTCTCACCATGTCTTGCCTGCTTTTATAAAAACGGTAATCTTCGTTTTCTTCATCCAGAACAGAGGTTTGTTCCTCGTCTGCTGTTTTGATTCTTTCGATAAACCAACCGAGCGCTTCGTCAACAGTCTTCTTTATTTCCAAATCGCTTACAGCTCCTGCTTCTGTTCCGCAGCCGTTGTAGTTTTCTTCACAGCAAAGATACAAATAACCGCCGTTAGCTTTGATGCTGAGGAACTCTCTAAGGCTCGAAAAATCCATCTGGAAATGTTCAAGAACGGATTCCGTGATGATTTCATCATCCTTCTTCAAGATCTGCTGTGTTACTCCGGATAGGATATCGTCTTCCCACGTGTAATCAACCTTCGATTCGAGGTTGTAGCCGATATTGTCACTCATTCTTGCTCCTCCTCTGTGATGAGATGCTTTCGTTTCGCCGTCTCGTAGATTGCATACGTTTCGTCGAAACAGTAGTTATCAAGGAAATTCTGCAAATCTACACCTTTTTGTTCATTGAGATAATCAATCTCTTCAAGCGTTGCAAGCAGCCAATCTATTGGAACAACGAACCGTTTGCAGTGGTATTCATCGTCATCTGGAAATGTGCAAAGATCAATGTACCCTCCTGCCAGCCAGCGAATGCAGTCTTCGCAAGTGTCAAAACCTTCTGTCCAAGCGTCTCCGCTTTTGTTGTCGATTCCAACATATTGTCCATTCTCTATCGTGTAGAACAATCCAATCGGCTTTCTCGTTCTCACTATTTCAAGCGCTTCTTTTGCTGTAACGGATTTCACTTCGCATTTCATCCGTAAACCACCTCGCCGAAGATCGCAAACTGAACGATCACGTCTGCTGCAATAGCATCAATCTGTCCAGCGTCGATCGCGCCGTTTGCAATCCAATCTTCTCCGTAGCCATCTTCGAGAGCAAGAGCCACGCCTTTGATGAAGCCGTCAAGCGTGAGGATATAGCTTTCTCCTTCTTCAAAATCATGGATTCTGAGGCTTCCTCCTCTTGAAATCTGCTCGTGAGCATATTCGCCGTAATACTCGTTCTCTACGACATCTACTTTGTTGCACCAATACGTGATGCCGCCTTCAAGCGCCGAACACATAATATCGTCGATGTCTGTTTTGCTCAACAAGGCAGTTTCTGTCTTTTCTACTCTGTAATCTCCTGATAACAATTTCGTTATCTTAACATCAATGTGCGCCATAATTATTCTCCTTTATGTATTCCTTCCGCCTGCACACGGCAGGCGGATAACAGATCATAGATTAAGCAAACAAGAAGCCGAACGACACGCCAATCGAGTTGCTCGCGAAGTTGTTGTACTCGCTGCCGTTGTTGTAGACAAGCGCAAAGTTAGTGGTGTTGGACGACCACGGGGAGCGCAGGGAATACCACGCTGTTTCTCCGTCGATTTGCTTCACTCTGCTTTTCTCGTCGTTGAACAGATCAAAGTGAACATCTCCGACATCAACCGAATTGTTGCCGCCGAATACTTCCGTTCTCGAAAGCAGCCAGATATCGTCTTCAGATCTCAGCTCTTCGCCGCGATGGTTCTGCACGATAATCCTTGTTCTGATATGCTCCTTGAGGTCGTCGGGGAGGAGGGGATAAATCTTATCTTTCAGGTAAGTTCTCATATCGCTGTCGCGCCAGCCGCCTTTGTTTGTGCATTCCTCGTTCATAACGTGTCTGTCAGGAAGACAATCCTTCAAGACGAGCACCGCTTCGTTTTCTCCGTAAGGGTTGATGTGTGCGACAACAAAAGTAACTTTCGTGCCGTCCTTGAGAGCGCACGAGATTTCATCACCGACAAGGATTTCTCCAGAACATGATTTGATTTCTTCTGCGATCTCTACCCACGTCGAAAAGCTCTCGACTTTCTGCGTGAGTGTTACTGTATCAGGTTTCTTCTTCACCTCCTCAATAGTCACCTTCATGTTTTTGCCGCAGTCAGGGCATTTGATAATCATTTCCATTGTGTTAAGCTCCTTTCTTTAATACGCCGTGTGTCCACGCGCCGTTGTATGTTCCTACCTCTCCGTGCATATCAAGCAGAATATCTCGGATAGCGTCGAGGTATCTACGGTAATGTCCAATCTGAAGACCGACAAGTTCATTGCCACCCCATTTGTCTTCCTTCTGAATCAACTCGATTGCCAAGCTCCACTCATTGTCTTCGCAGACGATGTAAAACAAGCTGTTTTCGAGGAGCGCTCTTCTATCGCGCGAAATCCATTTGTTCACGCGCTCAAGGCTTTTGAATCTTTCGAGCATCTTTTCTGTGAATTCATACTCGAAATCGTGCCGCCGGAAGTAGCTTTCGCATTCATCCCATTCGCACATGTCGAAGTCGAAACCGTCGTCTCTCGGAGTAATGAACATGTCTTCGGGTTCGTCGCTTTCGCAATCTTTTCTTTTATACACGTCCAAGAAGTCGTTATCAACGTAATACAATCCTTCGGCTTCATTGAATGTGCAGCAGTTTCCTCTACCCATTACTTAACCTCCTCTACTTTGAATTCTGCTCCTGCGAAGTGGTCTGCGTCGAGAATATACTCTCCTGAATACCAAGCATCTTCTACCGCTTGTTTAGCTTCACAGGCGCTTTCTGATTCAACCGTTACGGTCATTTCAAGCCTTTCGATTATTTTGACTTGATATTCTTTCATTTTGACCTCCTAATATCTTACAAGGAACATACCGTTGTGTTCTGCTTCGATGTAGCTTATTCCGTAGATCTCGCAGCTGCAATCGCCGCACCCGTTTTCGTCATAGAACGCTTTAATTTCATCGTAGTGTTCTTCGCCATCGCGGATAACATCGCACCAATTAACATAATCGTTGTCAGCTATTGCCATGACGTTGAACTCTGAGCCTTCAAAGCATCCTCCGTAAACGTAGTTCTCATACATCTTTTCGTAGAGAGCGATCACATCTTCGTCGTTTGTCCATACTGCGATTCTATTGACAAGAGAATCTATCATTTCTTCTGCATCGATTTCAACAGATACCATCATAAAATATCACCTCCTGTGAAGAGCATAGATCACTTCGTTCCTTACTGCATTTGTCCTTTTGTAGAACTCTTCATCATCGAGAGCAAGCATATAAAATCTTACTTCCGTAAGGACTGATCTTTTGTTACCGTCTTCGTCTGTCCGATCGGAATAAACTTTCGCTCCGTAGATAACGTGTTCTGCTCCTGTTTCTTCCAGAGCCTGCTTTGCTTGCTTCTCGAATCGTTGAAGCTGACCTTCTACCTCAGACTTTAGGATGTAGCCGCTTGCAAATGCTCCGATTTCGTTCCATTGTGTCCATCTTACAAACGCGTCAGCCATTTTATCACTCCTTAAATCTGGTATTCGTGCTTGATAAATCTCAGTTCGTAGTGAGATATTTCTTCATCTGTAAGCCTATGGTTGTAAACAATGATGTCGTAGAACTCTCCCGTTTCGTCATCAAGACGTTCGATCAATCCTCCTTTCGGTTGGCATCCGATGGAGAAACCTCTTTCTGACATTCCGTACCAAAATCGGATAAGAGCGTACTGCTCTTCAAACCTCAACAGGTTCGTGGGGTCATCTCCGTCGTATTTATCTCGCCATTGCTTTTTGGCTGCCGCTTCAGTAAGCAGTTCTTGCGTATCTCTATTGAGGTACTCTCTTTCATAACTCATTTTTCAACCTCCTGCATTTCTATGAGAGCTTCCATGATGTCCTGCATTTTCATCTCTCGCCTGATGGCAAGCTTGCGAGCTTTAACAGCTTCTCTGAACTCAAGGGTATCAGGTGTTTCAGCCAAATCGAGGATCTTGTTCGCTTCTGCTGTTTGCTGTGAAGCAGCTTTCTTATTCTCATTGAGAACGAGGACCTTCAGATGCTCGATATACTCATGGCTGAGAACTTTTCCTCTAACCAAAGCAACCTCTTTCATTGCATCATCGAGCTTTGCAGTGAGGTCGTCTACACTTTCCATGAGCGACTTTACTCGTTCTGCCATCTTTTCGTTCGCTTTTCTCGCAGACTCAAGATCGGACTTGAATGAACAGCCGAAATCGTTGTTGATGTTATCCTCTGCTCTCTCAAAGCAGCCTTCAAATGCCATCCCGATGTAGCTTCCTTCTCCGAGATCATCTACGATCTTCTTGATCTTTTCGAGAGCTTTTCGCTCCTGTTCTTTTGTTGCAATCATTAACAATCACTCCTTAAAAGTTACTGAACAGTAATCGCAAGATAAAAGATTCAAACGTAAACGATGTCGTCGTCATCAAACAATCTGTAATCTTCATCTATTGAGTTCATTCCGCCATCCCACTCAAAATAACCATCAACAATATCTCCTGTTGCGATGTACTCTTCGTCGTTTCCACTAATGCCGTTTATCGCACACCATAATTGGCAAGCGCCTATCGTGTTGCCTACAGCAAGTTCGTTTCCGTATTTGTCAAATACAATGGCAATGTCTTCAAGGTTTCTGTATTCTTCTTTGTTAGTCGCGTAAATCTTTTTCATGTCATCCACCTTGTCCTTTACTGTTTGGTTTGTTTTGGTGTTTTATTGTAACTATATCTTACCACATAGTAACTCATTGCGTCAAGCGTTTTTGAAAAGTTTTTGAAAAATATTTCAGAAGTTTACAGAATGGTTTACAGATAGAATCTCTTGTACCTTAGATGTGCTATCTCGATGAACTCTGACATATCGGAGTCGGGGCATGTCATACAAGGGTAGCTGTGTCTGCTTGCGTTTCCTGTATCGACAATACACACCCCATATCTTTGTCTCGCTTTGCTGTCAAATACAGCTACTGCGATTTGCGAGTTTGGCTTCACAATGGGAGATGAAGCTGCATTGACGCTGTTTACAAAGTCGAAGTATTCGTAGTCTGACGTGATTCCATACGTTTCCGGCATGAAATAGATCTCCTTTGTACTTATTGACGCTCTCAGCGTAGATGCTTGCAGAATCCTATCTCCTTTGGGGGAAACGCCGATATCAATACGGCATTGACTTCCAATGAGACCGCATCCGTCGCACTTCGACAGGTCGATTTTAAGTACAGGATATTTGCCGAAATTAAGCGCTTTGGCTATATCTTTTTGGCTCGACAAGAACTTCAAACAAATCACTCCTTAAAAAATAAACTTAATACCAGCGTCCTCAAATGTCTTGAAGATGCTTTCTTCTACAGATTTCACTGTACAGTAATCGATGCTGTCTTCGTCATCTGTGATGATAGACAATCCGAGAATTTCAGCATACTCCTTCATCACATCAAACAGACGGTATTCAACATCATCAAACGCTGTGATGTCAAGCGCTGCAAGATTGATCGGGCGAGAGGGGATAATCAAATCGCAATCATTTCCGTACCTCGCGACTTTGTTCATCTCTTCATATTTCGGTGTATCTATCAGAATATAAACGCCGTATGGCGTTGCCATAGACACATCTTTTTCAGAGATGAACTTTGGCGGCTTGCCGTTATCATAATGTGCGTAATTCTTTTTACACTCTTCTTCAGTGCAGTCATCAATATACTGCGTGATCTCCTCTTGAAACTCTCCTTCGTAGCACGAGATACCGTACTTTAAAGCTTTCTCTAAATCAACTATGAAACCGGTGTACTCGCAGAATCTAAACGGAGTTTCCGACGAATCATAAGCGTACCAGCTATACGCATAGTAGTGAATAACCTTTCTGCCATCTTGCTTTTCAATGCTGATGATTGTTCTATCTATGACATCGCTTATATCAAACATAAGCTGCCTCCTTTCTAAAAGCAGTTCCTTTTATCATCATGCTCCTGTATTGAATAGGCATCGACGAGATCGCATAACTTCTGAGTCTTTGCTTTCTGTCTTTGCCTGACGAAACTCTGTTCTCCCATCCTATAACTTCAACGTAGCCGAGAGGGAGAAACAATCTTTCTCCATCAACATCAATACCGACTCTATCCTCGTATTTCTTGCTGTAGATATTGTAGCGCTCGCCAATCCAGAAAACGTTTCCTACGGTTCCTTGTGGAATCTTTCTTCCTCTTACTACCTTAACAGTGTCTCCTTTGAGAACCTTTTTCGCTTGTGCGAACTTCCAATCGCTGTCAAACTTCTTTCGACCGCTGTTGTAGTAGTAGCGGTACACTTTCCTGAGCACTTCCAGCGTTGCGTCGATGTCAGCTCTGCCGTAACCCCAAAATCTTGTAGTGTCATAACATACTCTAACTACCTTCTGTTCCTCTTCGTCCCAACAGATAGCGTAAAAATCACTGTCTTCATATCCGTTGTGTTCGTATGTGTCAAGTACACAGCCAACATATCTTTCGCAGGCAACTTCGTTTTCGTTGAACGTGTTATAAGTGATAACTGACATACAAATTCTCCTTTCGGTACAGGTGTGGCAGGAGGCTTTCCTGAACTATTGCTCAAGCTACCTCCTGCCGCCGTTGTGATTAGAACAGTTCTTCAGGTGCGAGGAACAATATTTCTGTTTCTTCGTCGTCTACGATGGACCAAAGATAATCTTCAACCTTATCAGAGAAGCGACCTTGCGGTCTGCAAACATAGACCTTTTCTTCTCCGACTACATCTCCGAGCCATTCGAGGTAATCTTTTACGCTCTCTGCGGATTCTTTCGTGCAGGTAACGAAGACGTGTCTTCCGGAGTTGTTTTCGATCTTCAGGAAGCTCTCACGGTACTCTCTCGCGTTGTTCGTGAGCTTCAGCCAATTCATCGCATACGGAATATTGTTTTCCGGGAACCTTACTGTGTACTGTACCGCTTCTTCGAGCTTTGCTTCAAATAACAATTTCATGGTTTCGTCCTCCTAAGACTTGTGAGGTTGTATATGAAGTCAAAAACGCGGCAGGCAAAACTTGATTTTGGACTACCGGTATGCTATAATAGCATTTGAGAAGTTTTTACTGCTTCTCGTTCCCGGTGAGACCAAATGCTTTGTTGACTACGGCTGCTACCATGTCAAGCATTTCGGTCTCATTTTTTGTTTCGCTGAATTTGACGATCATTTCGTCCTTTTCAGTTACTTCGATAGTAGTTTCGATTGTGATTTTGTTTTTGACTTTCATATAGGCTCCTCTGAATGTTCATTGTAAATACGATTGTGTAATTTCGGATGATAAACATTTAGGATTGCCTGCCGCCAATAAACTTACGAATGAGTAAGTTTATTATGGTTATATCTTACCACAGGGTATGTCGTTCCGTCAAGCTGATTTGAAAAGTTTTTTTGAGATTTTCAAAAATTTTCATTTTTGCAAAGTCTATCATATATAAAATAATAAATAAAATATATAATATAATATAAACTAAACTAATATAATAGAGTCCAACGGAATGTCCTTCTGTTTGTCACAACTACTGTCACATGTTTTGTCCACGGACATTCCACGGACTAATAAAAAAATCCCCTACCAACAGCTGTATAAGCCGTCGATAGGGGATAATTCCTTATTCTGTTGTCTGATTCAGCAAATTGCAGGCAAGTAAACTTTTCGCATAAGCAAGCCGTTTTGTGACAGACATTTATGCAGTTGGCAACTTAACGGCAAGTTACGATGCCAAAGAACCGAACGTAGCAGGTCCTGCGATGCCATCGACAACAAGACCATTCTCGCCTTGGTAGTCCTCTACTGCTTTCTCTGTAGCATTACCGAAGATTCCATCAAGACCTCCTGTATCATATCCATTACACATCAGGAAGCCTTGCAGCACCTTAACATAGTTTCCTGATACTCCGTTGAATACGTTTCTGATCTCAGAGTTTGTCATTGGTCCGTAGATGCCGTCAACATCAAGTCCAGAGTCAAACTCTATGTTGAGTTCTGTCTGAAGTGCCATAACGAGAGCTGCTTTAGTCTGAGAGCCGTACACGCCGTCAATGTAGATATCAAATCCGTAATGAGCGTTCAGCCAAGTCTGAACGTCATTAACATTCCTGTCACCTATAGCCGCTTCTGTGACAGTAGCAGGAATGTCTTCGGATTCTCCATCTGCATACTTCGGACGGCAGCATGCTGAGATGTCGGAACGATCTCGTGTCTTGATCTGGAAGTCGTCACACTCATAACCTCCGTTGTTAGCGCCAACGCTCAAGATGGTGTCATCAAACACCTTCAAGCAAAGTTCTACGTGCTCAAAGCACTTATAACCGAGGCTGTCAAGAGGTTTCACGGAGGTATCGTCTCCGCTCCAAGAGAAGATAACCAAGTCGCCGGGTTTTACTTCGTTCGCTTTATGAAGCTGTCCTGCATTATAGAAGTTCAGCGCAAGAGAGCCGCAATCAGCAGCCTTTCCACCGGGAATGAGGTCGAGGGCGTTAAGCACCTTTCCAAACAGATACATCATACCTGCACAGCAACAAGCGATGTTATTGATACGGGTGCTGAACGTACCATACCAAGCCATGATGTCGCACTCTTCAGGGTTTTCGTCTTTTCCGACGAGGTTTCTCGCAGCACTCATAGCCTGAGCTGCTGTAACGCCATTTGGTGCAGGAGCAGGAGGAGCAGTTCCTTTGCTTTTATCGAAACCGTTGTAGCCGCCTTTTGTGATAATGCTGACATAATCACGGTAGCACATATCCTTGTCGATCACGCCGACGCCGGGTATGCTGTTGCTTTCAAGGATATTGGTCTCTCCTCCATACTGCCACATTGCGAGGTTATCGTAAGTGTAGCCGCATTTGCTCGCCCAATGAGCGAACCACATGTCGTTACCTTTCCACACTTCTTCAGAGATAAGGTTTTCTATCTCCTCGAAGCCTGTGTACAAAAGCGGATAATATCCTGCTTCTGCGATACCTTTCAAGAAAATGCGGCAAACTTTGTCGATAGTCGAGAAGTTCCATCCGCCATGTCTTGCGTGATATCCGTCAGCGTCTTCCATGTCGAGAGCAACAGGAAGGGTAGGACGCTTGCCTTTGAGCAACCGCAGAACGTGTTCAAGCTCACTTCTTGCAGATGCTTCAGAACATGCGTAGGAGTAGAAGTAAGCGCCCCACGGCATACCAGCCGCTTCAGCTTTCCTTACGTTTTCCTCCCAATACGTATCGTCCTGTTCTGCGATGTTCTCTCCAAATCCGCACCGTATCATCACGAAGTCATATCCGGCAGCTTTGATTTTGGCGAAATCTACCTTTCCGTTGCACGAGGAGATGTCAACGCCTTTTTTACCTTTCAGGTTGATCGACGGGACGGTTGCATTGGTATCGGTTGTCTGCGTTTCATCTTTCGCAGGTTCCTGATTTTCGATTACAGCAGGCTTGTCTTTGCCGTTGGGATATATTTCGTGTTCGGTCGTCCCTGTGTATGAATAATAATCAGCAACAATAGCGTAGTTTCCGTGATCATCTACTGTACCTTCATCTCCATGCCAGAAACTGTTTTCCCAAACTCCATATCCACGCATATCGAAGTGCGTACCGTTCGGATTTCCGCCGCAGTTCAAGCCGATTCCCTTTATACCTATGTCCTGCAAATAGCAAGCTACGAGGCGAGAGGGGATAGGCTCTCCGTTACGGTAGTAGTACACATCAACTGCTATGCCGAGCGTATGCGGTCCGCTGCCGGAGCCTCTGACTTCGAGATCGAGAGCAGGCGTTCTGTAGCCGGAGCAGATGATTCCAAGTGTACACCCGAAGTGGGTGTACACCTTTTCCAGAATCTCCGTCAATTTGTCGTGGATAGGGAAGTCTGAGGGGTAATCTCCGTAGTAATCTGTTTGAGCTACAAATTCCTTTACCTGAAAGTGCTCGGAAAGAAACTTGTCTTTATCTCTTGCATAGTTATATGTCGTAATCGACATCGAGGGTTCACCTACTCTCTGTAATGCTTGCCATTTATCAATTCATTGCTGTCATCATTAGGTTTATCGTAGGTGAGCGCTCTCTCGCTGTCGCTGAATCCTTTTGTCGTGTGGTCTGTCACAATGCCGATTGCGGCGAGGATAGCGAAAACAACATCGACAATGCCGATAATCTTGTTTCCTGTCTCACCGAGATCAACAGTGAATCCGAACAAACCAGCAACAAGCTGAATCAGCAAAACGATCAAGGGAATAATCGTCACCCAAAACGTCTTGCTCATAAGACGTACTTTCCAATTCACATTCATAACGCTTCATCCTTTCTTTTCTACATCGTGTTGATTTTGTCCTCCAAGCCATCAATACGGTGGTGTGCTGACTTAGCTGACTCTTCTACAGTCGTAAGGCGCGAGATAACCTCTATGTGATGTTCCTCCTGCCTTTCCTGCTTTCGCTTGATATCATCGACGCCGGATTTGATGTAACCAATTTCGGTCATCATCATTCCATTTTCCTTGCCCTTCGATTCATTGTCGGTCTTGTTGTTCCTCTTATAGGCAATCACAGCGAATATGATACCGCTAACAGTTCCTACAATACCGATGATGTATGCGAGGACTTCTTGTGTAACCATTTCTAATCACTCCTAACAAATTACTGATTGGTAATAGGCTTTATTGCCCTCTGTTATTCTCAGAAATTGCGTGTGTGGTGTTTTTTACGACGTAAGTGAGAATTTATATTATGAGGGCAATAAAACCGTTGTGAGCCGTTTTAAGGCTCTTTACCGTCAATGCCTTGTTTAGTTGTCTTCGGAAAACGAGTAGCCTTCGCATTCAAGGATGTCAATTTCAGCTTTAGCAGTTTTTCTCATGCTTTCGAGTTCTTTTGTCACCTCGTCAGATACCTTCACCTGTTCGATGATTTCTGCTTGTTTCCGGACAATTTCGGATAAGCTTCCCACAACCTGACAAAGACGGTCTGTGACTTCTAACAAAGTCATGACTGCACCGCCTTTATTCGGTAATGAGTTCGTCAAGTCCACTCTCAATGAGAATCTCCTTGACCTGTTCCTTGAGCTTCGCAGGAACGTCGGCAAAGGTCTTTTTGCCGAGGATGATTTTTTGCGCCCAAAGCATAGCCATCATATCTACACCCCCTTTCCCAAATAGCAGTAATAAAATCAGCTTAGTCATCAGCATAGACAACCTCGCTCATTTCCAGCAAGCAATCCTCAAGAAACTCGATACGTTCGTCCTTTACGGCGCTTGACATCTCAAGCTCTGTAATGCGTTCATCTTTGGCTGTGCTCGATGCTTCAAGCTCAGTGATTCTGAAACGCATTTGCTCGATAGTCATTACCTGTGTTCCGCTATCTTCTTGCGGTTCATCTTGAGGTTCAGGCTCAGGCTCGTCAAGTTGGAGAACGAGCATTTCATAATCTGCTTCGGCGATCACCTTTGCGGTAACGCCTGTTTTTGTCGCTCCTTCCGGCATCTGGTTTCTTCCGTCAAGCTGATAAATATGCTCTCCGTTTTTCGACACAATTCCTTGCGCTCTGAGCCTTGAGCAACTCTCAACAAGACGGTTCTTTTCCTGCCACCTGACAAAATCAGGAGTTTCGAGAGCTTCAACCGCTACGACAGTATCGCTGCCGTCAACTAACTTGATATAAACCATACGATTCCTCTCTTTCCGCCTGACGTAGCAGGCTGTTGTAAAGTGCTGTCATATTATTGCGTGTATGCCACGCATTGAAGCGAAGCGAATAGCCGTACCAGCTTTGATAGGATTGGTAGATAGCGTGAAACGGAACAAGACGGTTTCTCCACCGCTTAAAAAGCTTTTTCAACCTCTTCCGGCAGCGTTTAATACTCGCCTTGCATATTTTTCTGACAACCTTTCCGTTCTTCGTCAGAAAGAACCTAACTTTCAGCCAAGTAAATCCGTGACTAAGCTTCACAATCTGCGTTTTCTTCTTGTTGAGCTTTATGTCAAGGATTCTGCAAATCTCTGCTATAGCTTTCTGAACTTTTATCAAACGCTGTTTAGATATGTCGGTCATTACACCGTCATCCATATATCTCTCGAACAGCTTGATAATCAACTTTTCTTTGATTTCGTGGTCGAGATCATTTGCCGAAGCAAGAGCGAGGATTTGACTGATCTGACTACCTAAGCCAAGACCAACCTCTCCGAACGCGTCGATAAAATGCGAAGTTAGCTTAAAGAGCCGTTCATCGGACAGTTCGTTCCGAATAATTCTCTTAACAAGCTTGTGCGATACGTTGTCGAAGAACTTCGAGAAGTCAAACAACAAAGCATATCCGCTGTTTCCGTACTTTCTGTAATGCCTTCTGAGTTGTTCTGTAACGCGCTTTATCGCAAAATCATAGCCTTTGTCTTTCATTGAAGCGCCGTTATCGTAGATAAACGTCCTACCGAGAGCAGGAACAAGGCAAAAGTCGCACAGACAACGCTGCACAACTCTCTCGTCAATAACAGTCGATCGAATATGCCTTTTCTTTCCTCTCTCGAATAGGTCAAATTCAAAGAATCCGGGACTTTTGTACTTTCCATTCCTGAGCTTCTTGAGCGTAGTGTACACGTTCAGCGAAGCGAACAGACAATACTTCTGAACGCTCGATTTCCACGTTACGTTTCTTCTGCATCTTTTGTAGGAAACGTAAAGGTGCTTGAACGTAAACACTTTGTCGAAATCATCAACATTTTCAAGTGCTTTCTGCTTCTTTGCTATCCTTCTCTCTTTTCGGCGCTGGTATCGATTTTCTTTCCTATCTTCGCTTGTCATATAATCTCCTTTGCGAGCGTGTATGTCTGAGTTGAGGGTTGGTGTAGACACATAGCGATGCAGGGCATTAAACGCGGAATAACCCACAATCCGCGCAATGCAAGCAGCGTCCGCCCTGACGCATCACGTCGCTTATTCACCTTGCAGGCTTGCGCCTGCTCGGAAGGTCATGTTCTCCTTCTCTCCACTTGGTCTGATTTCCCTATTGGTACTCTGTCTGCCTTGAGAGGAGCCGAACGACACGCCATTCGAGTTGCTCGCGTTGTTGTTGTTCTCGTTGCCGTTGTTGTTGACATTCGCAAAGTTAGTGGTGTTGGACGACCACGGGGAGCGCAGCCACCAATTGTTGGCGGAACCGCAATGAGTCAACACGCAACTTAATAATCGTACAGAACATAACCTGTAATTTGCTTTATTTCTTATTTCCGAACAGTTTCTTGTATCTTGCCGAATCGCTTTTAAGTACACCTTTTATCAAGTCAAGCTCTTTTCTAACTACAGGCATCAGCTTCTCAATTTCGTCAAGGTTGATGTTGTCTTTCAGCGCAATGAGAACTTCAAGCTGCGCGACAAGAAAATACGCCTTTCCTCGTGCCGTGAGGAAATAATCTCTGCGTCTTTGCGCTTCGTGCTGATTCGTGGGGTAAATCGAATTGCCCATTATCACATTCTCGAAAACATCTGTCGCGAGTTGCGATATTCTCTGACCTTTGTAGAACGTGAGTTTCTTTGGGATATTCTCGTCCTTCTTGCAAAACCGAGTGACTTTCACATCAAGCTCAAGTGCTGTTCTGAGGAACTCTGTATCTGCTACTCCTCGTAGGTATAATGGAACTGACATATATTCTCCTTAAAAGCAATATCTCGCTACACACGGTAGCGAGATATGAGATGGTAAGATTAGGCAAGTGAGAAGCCGAACGACACGCCATACGAGTCGCTCGCGACGTTGCTGTACTCGTAGCCGTTGCTGGTGACAATCGCAAAGTTAGTGGTGTTGGACGACCACGGGGAGCGCAGCCACCAATTGTCGGCGGAACCGGTGCCGTTGTAATACTTCTTGATTCTCGAATTATTGTCCGTGAATAAGGAACACTTCAAGTCCTCTGCTTCTGAATCAACCTCGTACATATACGGATTCTCAGCTGTTCTGAAGCCGACCTCTGCCATAGAACGGAGGTACAGCCAATCCTCTGAACTGATGATGTTAGCGGAAGTGTTACCTTGCGATGACAAGACAATAACCTTCGCGATCATCGTTTTCCAGTGTCTCGGCAATTCAGGGAAAGCGGTGTTGTTCAGCCAATTTCTCATAGCACAATCGCGCCAGCCGCCAACATTTGTGTTTCCGCTGTTCATCTGTCTTGTGGCGTTCATAATGCCGAGCATACCGAACGAAACAGGAGCGAAGTTTCCGCTGTTGTCAGCCAACTTGTAGTGGCTAAAGTGCTCTACGCGAAGTATGATTTCCGTGTCAGCAAACTTATTGGTCGAAACAAGAATTTTCACCTTGTCACCTTTGCTGAAGAAGTCTTTGCACCTGTTCGCTTTGATGATTCCGTAGAACTCAGCAAGCGTATATGCGCTGTTGTCGTTCGGGTTGTCACTGAACAGGTAATCGTAGGACACAGGTACGGAGCTGGGAAGGGTAGGAGTGATATACTGAGCATGAATATCCATGTCACTTACGACGTTTACAGCTGCATTGTCGAATCCCATCCAGATTGTGCCTGCCGGACCTGAGAGATCATTTCCTTCGTAATCGCAGCTTCCGTGTGTTTCAACGTTGTGCGTTTCGAGGAGTGTCGAGCCGTCGTAATACCTGACTACAAATATTCTCGTGCTGCGGTTATAAGTAGCGGTCAACGTTGTGTTCGCGTTGATGTTTTCAAGCGAGCCGTTCCAACCTGTAAACGTGTACTGATAATCTACAGTAGGCGTTTTGGTCGGCGTTTGGATTGCGCCGGAAGCTACAGGATTGACAGCATTGTTTCCTGCTCTTACAGTTTCTGTGTAAAGAGTTGTGCCGTCATCATTAACGAACGTGACTGTATAAGTTTCGACTATCTGATCGTAGTCGAAGGTGAGGTAGGGGAAAGCTGCGATAAGCGTCCTGATTTCGTCCTCGGTAATCTTGTTGATATGAGCGTAACCGCTGAGGAAGAATGAGCCTGCTTCTTCAATCGGATTTCCTTCTGCGTCGATACCTTTCAAGGTTGCAAGACGAGTAAGCACGTCAGCGTCAGCAAACGACCAATTCACATTTGTGATTCGTCCTCTAATGAGGTTGGGCGCGTTAGCTACAAGCGTATCAGAAGGAACGCCGGGGCTGTCTTCTACCAAAATCGTTGTCAAGCTGTTTCCTGCACACGAGAAATTCGCTGACGTAAGGTTAGGAAGATTTCTTGCGTGAAGCGTTCTGACATTCGTTCCGAGAATCGCTTTCCTCAAGATCTTGCTTTGCGGCAGATAAACGTCTGTAGTGCCTGTTCCTGCAATCATCACTTCTTCAAGAAGGTTGCAGCGTGTCAGATTGAGCGCGCCTGAGATGCCACTTTGTCCTCTAAGGTCAATGACTCTCAAAAGAGGAACATTAGGCTTATCTGCCGGGTTTAGTGCAAGGCTTTTGAGGTTGCTTGAACTGTAGGTTTCTCCGCCGAGCAGAAGATCGCGCAGCTTTTCGCCGTTAGTGATATTGACCTGACCGGGATAGAGGTTGGCTGCTCCTCCAACGTGCATAAGATTTCTGCCGTTGAACAGCTGAACATTGACCTCACCTGCTGACAAGACAAACGGATCTCCGTTACCGTCAAGGCACTGGACAATAGCGGTTTCGCCCTTTGTCATTCTTCTGCTTCCTGCCGGAGTGTTATCTCTGAGGAATCCGACGTACATATCGCTGTATGGCGTAAGTTCGAGTGCTGACGAGAAGTTTGCTCCGGGCATCGCCTGATATGTAATCAGATCGCTTTTCGCTTTGGCACTGACATATTTGGAGGATATGAACAGCTCTCTGTATGTGATAAACTGTTCACGCTGAGGTCTTTTCTCACCGTGCTCCATGTTCTCCATCCAGCTTGTGTTTCCTGCGTTTTCGATCGGCGCGTCGTACTTGCCTGCGTAGTCTTCGATAACGAGAGCTTCAGGGCGCTGGCGCTGATATTCGTCGAAGAACTCAATCAAAGTTTCTGCATCAAACAGTTTGCGGTTTTCGTAAACGCTGTACGCAACTGCAAGCTCGTTCTGGAAGCAATCTCTTACGTTGCAGAACAGTACACTTTCCGCCGCGTTGAAGTACGGGTGCGTGTTGCCGTCTTCTTCGTCAGTGTAGCCGTCTGTATCTTCGATGCTGTAGGCTTCACCCCATCTGAACTGTCCTTTGTTGTCAATACCGAGAATTGTATCTCCGTCGTAATACTTGCTCAGGTTCCAACGCCATACATCGTTTTCGTCAGGCTCGTAGGAAAGGAACATGTTTTTCGCTCTCTGATCTACGCCGAGGAAGAACTCAGTGAACAGGTAGTAGTACAGCAGATTATCGAGATTGAAGTAGTCGCCCACCTCTCTCTTGAACTTCGCTCTGCGGTATGCAGCTGTATCTCTGACGTGGATATCAAATCTGTCGCTGACATCGAGCGTTTCGTTTGTTGCCTGTTCGGGGTCAGTTGAGTTCACCCAATGGTGCATTTCAATGAAGCGGTCCTTCATGGCCTGAGTGCCTTCGCCATCAGGGTATCTGAACTCAAAATGAGAGGGAAGATCGGTTCCATCTTCCTTCCAACCTTCGTTCTCGAAATCGCTCGTCTTAAACGTGCAGCGCGTGTAGGTGTTCTCGCGGAACTCTATGCAGCACTGCTGATGGTTTTCGTCGTCCCACTGACTTGTCTGACCGAATACTTCCGTATTCTTCTTGCTGTTGTTCATGTCTCCTGCAAAGTACAGGATAGTTTCGTCGGGCGCAAGCGTTCTTGCGCCGTTTACGCCGAGAAGCAGAGGTCTGTTGCTTGTGTTCTTGATGAACACAGCACACGGATGTCCTTCAACAGAATCTCTGCACTTGCTGTTCACGCTTTTCGCCTTTGAGACAAGCGGATTGAAAGCATTAAACAGCTCTGCCGAACACACGTTGTTGCAATGCTCTGATGAAGCTACATTCGCCTTCAGATTGAAATACTTCACAGGGATAGAGTTCGCAGACATCGCGTAGCCGTTAAGGATTGCGTCGGTGCTTGAAACCTTCATCGTGGTCTTCTTCATGTTGATATCGAGGTTTCCTGCACATTGACGGTAGTTCATAGAGCTTGTACCCTGCAAGGTGTAGAAAGCGTTATCAGCGTACCACTGATCTTCCGCAACGCCGTTGCCGATTTGGTGGATAATCTTACAGCTTGTGTTGCCGCCGCTTCCTTTATCTCCGGGGAATCCGCCTGTTTCGATCGTGATGATGTGGAGGGCAGGCGCTGCTACCATCAGCTTTTCAATGCTGATCGTGCCGTCGCTGTTGTAGATGTCGTTTCTCTCGTATCTTGCAAGCATTTCATCTACGTTTGGAGCGTCAGCGATGAAGTTCTGCATGATTTCTTTATCGAGAAGCGAAACTCTGTACATCTTGAAGCGATACACCCAAATATCACAGTCAGAGCTTCCGATTACAAAAGCATCGGGATTGCCCTGTACAAACTGCGTTTTTGTGCTTCCGGTGAGGAACGTGGTTCCTTTTGCAGGAGTTCCTTCAAGCCAAAACTTCATCGAAGATTTTGTCGGGTCGATGTTCAGACACATCTCAACCTGTCTGTTTTCGCAGTATTGGCATGTGATGTTGTTTCCTGCTCCGAACAATGCGTTGTGAGCGTACAGCTCAATTCCCATTCCGCTGTCATAGGAGTGGGCGATCTTTGTATCGTAGTTCGTGACGTTGGTTGTCTTGAAAATCATCGACAGGTGTTTACCCGTTCCTGTAACGCCTGTTTCGCCGTTGGTGTTATCACTTGCAAGGAACAGTGAACGGTCAAACGTGACACTTGTTCCTCTCTTGACTACGAAGGCGACTGCTCCGTTTTCGTCGCGCTGGAATCCGCCGTTATCCCAATCAAAGTTCGCGGAATAGGTGAGTGGATGATTCGTTCCGCTGCTGTCTGAGTAACCGAAGTTTGATCTGTTTTCTTCTGAGTTGCTATGACCGGAGGGGTTCAGGTCCATGATGATTCCATCGGTGATCGGAGAAACATCTATGCCGATGGACTGAACGGTTACATCTATCTTCTTTGACACTGAACCTCTTACGGTAGTAATGCGAAGCTCTTTGTCGCCGAGAGTGGTCGGGCGGTATGTCCATATCTGAACATCTCTTCCGACGCTCAGACTTGACACAACGGTATTGTCTACTTTCTGAGTAACTGCGGAAACAGCATTTTCAGGGTCGTAGGCAATCCACTTAATCTCAACATTTTCGTACTGACGTGCAGCAAGTTCGTCCTTGAAGATGGCTACAATAGGCGTGTTGTTTCCATCCTCAATCCATACGCCTGTGTGCTCAAGAGTCGGGACTTCGATAAGCTCTCCGTCAATCGTCATACTCATGCTGGCTTCGATAACGTGAGCGCCGTGAGTCTGAGCAGGTACTTGAATCGTAATAGGTCTGTTGTTGAGCGTAACGCCTTGCTGTGAGTAAACAGATGTGCCGTCTACAGTTACGGTAATATCTTTGCTACCTGCGCCTGACGGTGTAACTCTCAGTGTAAGCGGCTCACTTCCGTGGAAAGCAATGTCTGCTATATTCCAACTCAACGCAACATTCGACAAGGTGATCGTCCAAGTGAACGATTTTGTCGTTCCGTAGGCATCCTCTACAGTGAGCTTGACGGTGTTTGTCTCACCTGCAAGGTGAGGTCTGATATCGAAGCTATGCTGCGCTTGCGTGAGGTTTGTTTCGGTAGCTACGCGGTAATTGTTTACATACCAATACGCAGTACCATTACCTTGCGTAGGCTGGTTTGTATCAGCGTCAAGGCTCACCCACGACCAAAGCAAATTAAACTGCTCTGTTGTGGTGAGAACAGTCAACCTCGCTGACTGCATACCGTTGGTGATTCTAACCTTTGAATCGGCAGCAGTACCGCTCCCGCTTCCGGCAGGAATGTCGAACGGTGTAAATCCTTCGATATCCTGATCGTTCAGCGTGAGGTGGAGCTTTCCGTCCTCGACGTAGCCTGAATCAAAGGCAAGTCCGCCTGTTCCGCTGCCGCTTCCAAGAGGAATCGGGTCGCCTACAGCATGACCGTTGCTGTACAGAATCAGGTCGTTGTATTCTTCGTCGATATCAAAGCCGTCGATCAATGTTCTGTTCGACAAGCTGTTAAGGGCTGTAGATATCGCTGATACTGTATTACTGAGAGCCGTTACGCTTGCTGTATCTGCTTTTGTCGTCAACTGAGTGTAAATATATGCGATGGCTTTAATCGCCAAATCAGCAGTGTTTCCGGCAGTTCCGTAATGGGCTGTTACGCCTTGCGGAATGGCTCCGCTATCAATCCTGAAGCTGCCTTCTTCTCTCGCAAAATATACATCAGTGAGATTGGGGCATCCGGCGAATGAGCCGCCGTCAACGCTCGTTACGTCCTTGTGAACATATATCGTTTTTGCTGTTCCTGAGAAATTGCCTGCCGACAAGGAATTGCCGTTGACAATCTTTACAGGTACGTTGTTTGCATCGAATCCGACACTCAAACAGTACCCATAGAGTGAAGCTGCATCGCTTGGAGAAATGACTTGCGTTTTGTTAGCTTTTTGGGCTATGGAAGTTTCAAGCGTGTCAACGATATCGTCAACGTCTTCGGCTGTGTAGTACGCTCTTAAAACAGCATAAACAAAAACCCTAACTGCGTTCGAGTTAGGGAAAAGGACATTATCCGCCGTTGTTGTTTGCTTGCTTACTGCGATCTCGCCGGATTTGTGCTCGACTTTCTCATAGGAAGCTGATTCAGCTCGAATATCTGCAACCGCCGCGTTCGCTGTGTTCGCTGCCGTGTTTGCTGCGTCTTTTGCGTCTTCTGCATCCTGCACAACAGACGCAAGATCTTCTACAAGGTCGTTGATTTCATCCTCAGCTTCCGCAATAGCTTGTCTGCTGCTGTCTATCTCAAGAAACGCTCTTGTCAAGGTCGAAAGCTCGTTACTTGACTGTACAGATGTACTCAACGCTCTCTCTTCAATCCTGAGTTTGCAGTTTGCAGATGACAGCAATGTTCCGTCAGCTTCGCTCGATATGACGAAATCAAGCGTACCTAAGCCCGGCGCTGCAAGAGCCTGTTCTGACAGCTTCGCTACAGCATATGATCTATCCTGAGCGATCTCGCAGGCATCATCATCCATAACGCTGTAACCATCTGGCTTTAACACCCTGATCGTCACCTTATGTCCTTCCGGGATAGTAACAGGCGCTTTGTTGTCCGTAAAGCGAACCTTGACATATCTGCTCACATCACACTGCTTCGCGTACACGATCGCGGTGTTGCTTTTCGCATTAAGGTCAAGCGTCACTTCGGAGATGTATTTCATCTCTGCCATTTACTTCTCCTCCTGTGATTTTTTTTCTGTTATCAGGTCGATAACTTCTTGCTTTCTGATTTCAGCAAGCAGGTCGGTTACGACACATTCAAACAAGAACGGAGGGAGCTTCGTCTCCTTAACTATCTGGTTAAACGCTTCGTAAACCTTGAGCTTCGCTTCCTCGATCGCAACCATAAGGGATTTTTCCATTATTCTTCTTCCTCCTCTGAATTATCGTTGTCGTTTTCCGAATCTTCGGCAGGCAGACTTATGGGCTGAGAAACAACCTCGCTATCTCCGCTTGCTCCGACAGGATCGCCTGCATAGTGGTGCGCCCATTGCGCTTCTTTGGTTAAATCAAGAGCTGCTTTCGTGTACGTCGTACCTGTGTAAGTTCCGGCTTGGAGCTGTTCAACTTGCGATGAAAGCTCCTGAATTGCCTTGATCGCGTAGTAAATCAGGTTCGACGTTTTGATGCTTTTGATTCCTGCTACATTATCTGCTTCTACAAGCTCAGGGGCTTCAACTTCAAGCTGTTGGGCGATAATTCCTATAGGAACATACTCTTCCGAACCGCACCATTCAAACTCCTTCATATCAATAGAATTTAGCACCTCAAGACCGTTGATCTGTGTAGGCGCGATGTTCTGCTTGATGCGAATGTCTGATTGGCTGTTTATACTTTTACCGTTCATGTTGATGTTGGAGTGGAAATTGACAGACGTGTTAGCCCAAACGGTAAAGCTACTTCCGTTAAAGGTTACTTTATTTGTGTAATCGTAACCTCCGTTATTGTTAAGCGCCCTTGTCCCAAAGGAAAACGAGCCTGCATATCCTACTCCTCCGCTGTTGTATTTTGCGATATTGTAGTAATTGTCAAGATAGAGATTACCGTTTGCGTAAGTGTCACACTCGAAGTATAGTCCTTTGTACCTGCCACTTCTTGATTTGTGATAATACGCTAACTTAACGCCGTAATTGGAATCACTGCTTGAATCCTTCGCAGCCCAGCACATATAACTCGAATTAGCTTCAAGGTCAAATACAAGACCTTTGTAGCTTTCTTCGCCGCTCCAATTATTTGTTCCTATCTTTCCGACTTCTTTTGTGTCGTCCTTGTGGAAGAAATGAGAGCCGTTATAATCAAAGGTTGATTTCAACTTTTTACTTGAGCCTGTGCCGTCGTAAATCTTGAGTTTTCCGCCTTCAAACGCGACGTATTGGCTGATATTGTTCCATGCAATTTGCAAAGAATTATAGTCCTGCCATACTTTAGTGCCGATTTGGTCGTTGTAAACCACCTCAGAACTTATCTCCCCGACTTTCTGAGTTATTCTACTGAAGGTTTCTTTTACATTGCTTCGCGCGATCAGCGATATCTTCGTGATATAGAAGTCAATTCCTTCGTTATCGTCAAACCTCAAGCCAACACCAACAGGATTTGACGGTAAGTTCATCTTGATGATTACCGTTTTGCTTTCACCTGCAACGAGCTCTATCTTGTTTTCTGCGTTCAATCCTACGGATTCTACGATATTAGCGCTCGGTATAGCTCTGCAAGAGTTTCTGCTACTAACAATTCTACAATCAGCAGGAGATATAACGCAGTCGTTGGTTGCATACAAGGTTACTGAGAAATAATACGGCTGGCTGAATTTCAGCTTTATCTCGTCAGATATTTCGATTTTCATAATAGCGTAGTAACTACCGCTGCCTGTCATCGAAACCTTGACGTTTCCGTTATCATCAATCGTGTTATCTCCGCTACCGCCACTGAAAATCCAATTCGTGTAAACATCGAAGTTCTCTGTTTCGAGTGTCATGCTTTCGGATTCAATGGTATTGAAACCTTGAATCATCGAGGTGAGATTTCCGTTCTGAATAGTAAGTTCTTGCTGAACGTCGTCATACAGATCAGAGAACTGCTGTGCAAGGGCTGTTCTGTACTGCAACGAAAGAGCGGTAGCTTCGATCGTTCCTGCTTTTATTCGTTCGCCATCTAATTCTCCTACCGTGATGAAGTCTGCAACAATTTCACCTGCTGCTGTTATAGCGAGCGTGTAAGGTCCTGCATATCCGCTTGAACTGTGTGCGAGACCTACTTTATTCCATCTCCATACGTTTTCAGCCGTCGAAATATCAGGCTGGTCCATTACGAGGATTTCGTCAGGATAACCGTCGTTGTTGCTGTCATACAGCACGACATAACCTCCGACATTTCCGGTGATCGCGGCTGTCGCTCTCAGGATGGCTGCTTCGAGAGCAGTGATACTTTTGCTGAGGTTGTTCTCTGTGTCCTGCGCGAGCTTTGCCATCGAGGTTGTGATGTTGGTAGGCACTTTAGAAAGCGTTATCTTGTCTTTGTTGTGGTTTTCGGGGTATTCAACATATTCGACTACTCTGTGGTCTACGTTGATACCTCTGAGGTTGTCGATTAGAGTAAGGACTAAGTGCATCCTCATATCGAGAAAAGCGTAATCTGGATTCTGCTTTGCGAGATTGATTACATCGCACTCATACGTTCTGTTCGGATATCCTGAATCAAACACTTTTGCCAAAGCGTCTGCAAGAAGGTTCTCCTTAACGGTGTATCGCTCGTCGCTCCAAACCGTTGCCATCCTTTTCTCGGTGTACTCAAAACACTCTACATAGTTGAGCAGGTACTTGTGATTACTGTCGTAATGAACTCCTTCGACAAGTCCGTATTTATCTATCAGGTCATTCGCAACCGACGCTCCAACGATGGTTGTTCCGTCTTTACCTTTCGGATAAATAACAGTAATCAGATCTGTTGTATCTCCGTGAAACTTTACCTTCTTGAGGTTCAGCTCGTTTGTGAGATACTTTCCTGATGGCTCCTCGTTTTCCTTTTTGTGGACTATAACCGTCTTTCTGAGTGTCTTCCACTGAAAGTAACAGCTGTACGTTGACATAAACTGATTCAACAGATCGTAGTCTGTACAGTCCTCCATATCTACCGTTCTTCTGTAGGTGATTGAGCCGCCAAAAAACTGAATAGTCCATTCGTTTCCGAGAATGGCTCTCAGCTGCTGTGTGAGCGTCTTTGAGCCTGTAGAATAACTGCCAAAGTGCATTGTGGATTTCAAGAAATCCAGATTAAGCTTTGCATCAAACTTATCGTCCTGTATCTTCTTGATAACGTAATCGTTATCCTCGTACTCTACAACTGTTTCTTCTGAAAGATTGCGGTATTCCGGGAACTCTGTATCGACGTAGAAGGTCAGCTCGTCTTCGCCGTTCTGCTTGTGCTTGATATACCAATCCGAGCTACTCAAGGAGCCTGTGAGTGGGACGTTTCCGTTTTCGGAAACATAACTTAATATCGCCATGCACTACCTCCTATGCAAATGTCGGATAATACTCAACGGCAAGTGTCATACTGCCTTGATTCTCGTCGAGCACAAACGTGAATGTGTTCGTTCCTGCTTTCAGCGCAGGGAACTTGCCGAATGTAGCCTTGTCCTTAAATACGTTCAATCCGTTTCTTGTGACGGTCTTTTTTATGCCGTCAATGACAATCGGCACATTGGAGCACTCAAGCGTGTACGATTCAGTAACCTGATTTCCGTACCTGTCTATGTAGATGTGGTTGAGGATGTTCGTGCCGTTTCCTGTTACAGTAAATACAGCATCAGCAAAATCGTTACCTTCAACTTCTATTTCATCGCCGGAAGAAATAGATTCAATCTCAACTTTGTCCTTGTGCCTGAATCCTACGAACTTGTATTTAGACGTGTAGATGAAGTCTGCTTCACGCTTAATATTACCAACACCTGCGAGAGTAGAGGTATAGGTGAAACCGTCGGGGAGTTCAAGCTCAATCTTGTTATTCAACAAATACTGTGTGAAGTCGGATTGCTTCTCAGCTACTTCGTATTCGTCTTTCCCAAAAAACTCAACTTCAATCGCTATGGTTCTGCAACTCTTTTTCTCGTTGAGTTTTACAGGGCGAACGCTGTTTTCTAAGCTGAGATAGAGATTGGAAAGCTTGTGAGAACTAACAGATAGATCTATCGGCTCCGCTCCAAATACGGCGAGGTCGATGCCGTTCAGCTTGATGGATTCAGTTTTCATCACTTCGCCTCCCAATCAATCTCTTGTGCAACAACAGGAGCGAGAACTCTTCCTACTTTAACATCGTCAAAGTAGACATCTCCCTTTATGACTCTCGGTGCATCATCGTCATAATCACCGTCGTCACCGGGGTATGAGTCATCGCTTCCTCCTGACGGTTCCGGATTTCCGCTTATCGCATTTGTGTACTTACGTTCTTCTACTACAACATTGTCGAAATCAGATAAGATATCATCGAAATCAATATCAGCTGTCTTAAATTCAACTCCTGCTATGCCTTCAGCTACATCTTCCATGGCATTGAGAGCAGCATAACCTTCCTCAGCGATACCTTCTGCAAGACCTAAAACAAGGTTTTTACCGATCATATCCCTGAATAAGGTAGAGGGAGAGTGAATACCAAAGAAGCCGCAGATGTTATCCCAAAGACCGCCAAAGAATCCGCTAACTTGGTCCCAAAGCCAGCCGCCGAGGTTTTGGATGCCTTCCCACAATCCTTCAAGCATCCTTCCACCAAGCTCAACCATTCTTCCTACGATCTGACCGAAGGATTCCATGATCGAGTCGATTATTCTCGGTATGGCTTCTATAATCGCGGCGATTATCTCAGGTGTGTGCTTAACGAGTTCTACGTTAAGCATTATCAAGCCTTCAATAAGCTGTGGTAACGCTTCAATAAGCCCTGTTATAACTGCATCTATAATATCCGGCAGAGCTTCGATAAGTCCTGTAATGATTTCAGGCAGATGTTCTACGATTCCGAGAACAAGCTGAATCAAGCCGAGGATAAGCTGCGGTAAAGCTTCTATAAGCCCTGTTATCACAGCTTCAATGATTTGTGGCAAAGCTTCAATCAGCGCTACGATAATCTTCGGTATTGCTTCTACAATGCCAAGAACAAGCTGAATAAGCCCTTCTATAAGCACGGGGAGCAAAGATATGATTCCCGTTATTATAGACGAGATGATGGTCGGCAGGGCTTCTATGATAGACGTGATGATTTGCGGCAACGCCTCTACAATGCCGTTGATAAGCTGAATTACACCTTCAATTAGTACAGGTATAGCGGCTACTATCGCGTCAACGATGCTTTTTATGATGTCGGGCAGAGCTTCTACTATAGCTGTAATGATTTCAGGTAACGCTTCTACGAGACCTTCTATCAGTTGAATTACTCCATCTATCAGAACAGGGAGCAATTCAATAATAGCTTCTACGATCGCGCCTATTATCTCAGGCAGTAACTCTATTAAGGCTTCTAACAGAGCAGGAAGTTCCTCGACAATAGCTTCGATTATTTGAGCAATCGCGTCTATGATTTGCGGCAAGCAGTCTACGATCGCAGTGACGATGCCTTTTACCAAATCAGGTATAGCGCCGACTATGGCTTTGATTATGTCAGGCAGCGCGTCGAGTATGCCGGAAATCAAGCTAACTACCGCTTGAACTATTTTCGGCAAATTGTCGGTTATAGCCTGAACGATCTTTTTGATGATTTCAGGCAGTATATCTACGATCGCATTGACAATATCAGGAAGAACTTCTACGATCGCGTTGATAATGGTGGTGATACACTCTATGATGGTTGGTATCATTCCCAATACGCCATCAAGAATCTTGTAAACAAGTTCAGGTAACTTATCTACAATAGATTTCACCAAATCAGGTAGAGCGTTTGCAATGGTTATTACGATGACCTCAACAGCCGTTATAAGCTGATCTGCCATCGAGGTAATACCATCAACAACAGCACTTATTATTCCCGGAAGAGCTTCTATCAAAGTCGGCAAGGCATCAACAAGCCCTTTTACCAAGCTTTCGATAAGCATGATTCCGTGATTAACAGCAAGTGGTAAATACTCTGTTACTGCGTTTGCGAGGTTAATCAATCCATTGAACAGGGTGGTGAAAATCTGCTGTGAGTTTTTCGCCAATCCATCGCATAAAGCGATTATCAGTTTACCGCCAAGTTCTACGAGGTTAGCGGTTATCGACAATATGCCGTCAATGAAGATGGGAATGAGGTTAGATACTGACTCTGCAATGCTTCCTGCTGATTCAGCAAGTCCTTGAACAAGCGAAGATACAACCTTTACGCCCATTTCGACGAATTTCGGGACGTACTGCACTATCTTGTTGATAGCTTTTGCGAGAGCACCTCCGAGAGCGTCAGCAAGACCTTCAAATCCTCCGCTCTTTACCGCTTCTCTTAATTCGTCAACGATACTTGTAGCTTCCTGAACGAAGTCGCGCAACATGCCTACGCCGTCTCCGGCAGCGTTAGCTCCGTTGAGTACGTCATACAGTGCTATTCCGAAACCTTCTGTTGCGGATTTCAGAATCGTGATGTCACCCTGAAGGTTGTCCATCATGGTAGCTGCCATATCCTCGGCAGCACCATCGCAGTTTTCGATGGCTCCTCGCAGCTTGTTTATATCTTCAGTGGAAGCGTTCATCAATGCGTTCCAGCCTGCGAGACCTTGCTGACCTGCAATCGTCTTTGCGTAGTTAGCCTGCTCTTCGTCGCTGAGTTTAGACCATGCGACTCTCGCTTCAGAAAGAACGTCGTTAAGGTTTCTAACGCTTCCGTCTGCATTGTAGAATTGAACGCCAAGCTTTTCTGTTAGAACGCCGAGAGCGCCAAGCTTCGATGATGATGCTCCTGCGTCTGTTGCGAGCCTTGACAAAATCTGACGTAACGTAGTACCAGCCATAGATGACTTGATACCAGCGTTTGCCATCAATCCTATAGCTTCTGCTGTTTCTTCGATTCCAATGCCCATACTTCCTGCTACAGGCGCAACGTATTTGAAGGTTTCGCCCATCATCGATACGTTGGTGTTCGCGTTACTTGAAGCTATGGCGAGGACATCGGCAAAATGCGAACAATCTTCGGCTTTTAAGCCAAACGCGGTAATAGCATCAGTTACGATATCAGAGGTCGTAGCCAAGTCTTCGCCGGAAGCCGCTGCAAGAGATAGTACGCTATCAATACCTGCAAGCATTTGGGTTGCGTCCCAGCCAGCCATAGCCATGTATTTGAACGCTTCTGCTGACTCACTTGCTGTAAATTTGGTGGAGGCACCGAGATCTTTTGCTTTTTCTGTAAGTGCATCAAGTTCTTTACCTGTTGCTCCTGAAATAGCTTCTACCTGAGACATCGCAGCTTCAAAGTCTGAGCCGACCTTTATTGCGTATGTTCCAAGACCAACAAGCGCAGTTCCTGCCGTTGTGACAGCTGTGGAGATTCCTTTTATCAGGCTTGTACCTAATTTCGCTAATCCTGTTTTTAGCCCACTTTGGTCTAATTCGGTATCAATAACAACAGAGCCGTCAGCCATATAAATCACTTCCTTTCATGTGTGATTTACACGGCTCAACGGCTCACAGTGTAAAGTTCATAGGCATGTGTTACAAAATTGTCACTTGCCAATTATTCTCGTGAATGAGAGAATATAACTATTAAATTTTGGAGGTAGCTACCATGAAAAAAATCTATTCGTCAATCGCATTATTTCTTTCGCTGTGCATTTTCGTGTTCTCGTTCTGTGCGTGTTCGTCGAAATCAACTTCGGAGAAAGAAAAAACAACAAATATCACGAATCTGAGTTTCTCAACTCTGAAATCGCCTTTAGAACTTGGCGCAGGTGACACGAGGAAAGGCTGGTTTGGCGTAACAACAACAGGCGACTATGACATTAGCGAGATAGACTTTTATTCGTCGAATCCTGATGTTGCGAAATTTGAATACGACAAAACTGTTCTCGACAAGAGCGTTTACTATGTCATTACAGGTGTTTCGAGCGGAGAAGCTGTGATTTACGCGCAAACAAAAGATGGAAGTGTTAAGACAGAGGAAATCAAAGTCACTGTAAAGCAAGAAATCTCTAACCTCAAATTTGCTACACTGACATCTCCATTGGATTTGAAAGTCGGCAAAACGAGAACAGGCTACTTTAGCGTAGATGCAGTCGGAAGCTTCTCGATCGACGGCATTGAGTTCTATACATCAGATGCTAACGTAGCGACTTTCGAGTATGACAAGACGACGCTTGAAACTTGTATCTACTATACGATAACAGGTGTTTCTGCCGGAGAGTGCGTGATTTACGCAAAGGCTAAATCAGGCGAAGCAAAAACAGATGAAATCAAAGTTGTCGTTTCGTAACAACAGCATATCTCAAAATGAAGCCATCGTTTGAGGGCTTTTTCTTTATCAACGGATAAAGATGAATACTTGAGCGTAGAATCGCTCTGGTTTTGCTGTATTTTCCGTGTGATGCACGATTAACGATTGATAGTGGAATTTGTTGTTTGAGGTAAAAACAGCCATAAAGCTGAAAATAAGCGAAAAAATAACCGCACCGTGTTTTCCACGATGCGGTCATCCTTTTTTTGCTTCAGCAATAACTTATGAACCGCCTTACACATTATTGTTGATGGCTTATTCAGAGAGTTTTCTTGTCACTTGTTCTCCGTCTTTAATCACAAGTTCAAAGATTCTCTTGCATCCTCTTGTGCATTTGAGATAAACACCATCGCAATTAGCAGCATTGTCGTAAATGGAGTGCTTTGCACCACAATAAGGGCAGTGAAACCATTTCTGCTCAGTTCCTATTCTTTCCATTAAATACCTCCAAACGCAGCACCTGCAAGTGCTACCTTATCCTCAAAGGTGAGGTTTTGCGGTAAGGCATAGATTTCTTTCATCTTAGCTATTCTGTCGCGCTCTCTCTTGTTTTTGATTTCATTGAGATTTGCAGCTCGATATCCCATTATTTCGACGATTTTGCTCCTTTTCTCAAGCCCTACAAACATAGCGTGGAATTTCCACCAATGCAAAAAATCGATGTCATTCAGATCTACCCTGTATTGGGCAAGAAAAGCTGCGTAGATATACGGAGCGTCGTAATCATAGTCGTAAATCAGCTTGTTTTTCAGCGCTACATTGCCGTTCTTTTTCGTTTTTTTGTCTGGCTTATCGTTATCACCGCAACGATAAACACGCAGTATAGCATCTGTTGCAGCTATGATATCGCTCGGCTTTTCGTCAGGGAAGAAAAGGTCAATCGATTCAAGCACTTTTCTCCTGCTGCTGCAATTACTTTTCAAGATTTTCTCAAGAATTATGCAGGTCCTGAAATTGCAATCCATAAAATACTCCCTTCCGCCGATGACCTCGGTTTCAGGGAGTATATCAAGCAATAGATTCATTTCTTTTTGTGCTTCTTGCTTCCGGGATGTTTGGTCTGCTGCCTGTTGGAATAGCGAGAGAACGTGTTCTTGATTTCGTAGATGCTTGACTTCTGCGATCTCGCAACTTCAAGCAGCGCGTAATACGCAGCGTAGCATATGGAAATATTGTTCTTTTCCGTGCAGACAGCAACGCCTGCTCCTTTGCCGAAAAGATCGTCAAAGAAATCTTTGAACATCTTGCACTGTGCTCTGATGATTACAGAGCCTTTGCCTTCCTTCGGAAGGCTGTTTTCAGCTACTCTGAGCTTGTCGATAGCATCCTCGAAGGCTTCCTGCATATCGGCATCTCTGATGTCGAAGTCATACGTTGCTCCGTTGTGCTCGAACACGGTTTTTACTTCTTGGCTCATTTGCTCATATTCCTTTCGTGGTTATCAGTTTCCGCCGTTTCCGGGGCTGTTGCTGCTATTACTGTTTGCGTTGCCGCTATCACTGTTTGCGTTGCCGCTCGCGGCAGTATCAGGAACAAACTGCTTTGTGGCGCGGTTGAAAGTGCCGGGAACGAAATCAGAGCACGCTTTCATAGTGCCTGTATAAATAAGCGCATCGGTGCCATCACCTTTGTTCGAGGGGATAACAGCAAAGGTGCGCTTTCTTGCTCTGTAGGTGTTTTCGCCTTCTGCGGTCTCCCAAAGGTTTACCGATACGATTTCTCTGCGAGCGTCTGAGCCAACGAGTTCATCGTCGTGGATTTTGACGACTTCATTGACAACAGGATCGCCGCTGATTTTGTCGCAGCTGTACGCAATGCTGGGAGAATATCCGATTACGTCGGTTCTCTCAGTTTTGTCGTGAACGTACTTTCTCGTGTATTCCTTCGAGTTCTTTGATTCAGAGAGCGAAGTAAAACCCTCGCCAATCAGAGCATACTCAGGGGTGCTTTCGGGAATCTTCATGTATGACTCCCACTGATAGCGAAAAACAAGGTCTTCCATTATACTTTCCTCCTTACTTTGTACTCAAGCGATAAAATCACTTGGTAATCTTCGATTCCGTCATCATATCTCATTACGCATGAGGGCGTTGACGTAACCTGTATGCTTGTCGGCTGCTTATAGTCGTCGAGAGCAGGAAGGTGAGCAAAACAACCTTCTCCATTAAGCTCAGTGAGCCAGTCGGCGAGTTCGTTCAGGCAAGCAACTGCGTCAAGACGCGAAGCTGTATCTGTTCCTGCAACTCTGATATAAACAGCAAAGTTCCAAACTCCTATATAGGAGCCGTTGACGTATGTTTTTTTCTTTTCAGCTGCCGAAAGCTGCTGAAGCATCATGCTCGGAACATCTTTACCTAGATCCTCAAGCATGATCTGAACAGGGAGCTTCTCCCATGAGTTAAGATGGTCTCTTACTGCCTTAGCTATCACAACACCATCGTTAGTGAAACTTCTTGACATCGTTACCTACCTTTGATGATTCTTCTGACACCTTTGAGCCATTCTTCTTTCTTGGTGGCTTTTGCAGCTTCAAACCATTGGTAACGGGCTTTCGGGTGCTTTTCTTTTGAGAAGTGGAGATGGAAGCCGTAATACATAGCTCTTGCGTATGGCGCATTGTAAACTACCTTTCCGCTTCCTATCTTGGTGCCAACATTACCACTTCTCATAAGGTTTCCTGTTCGCATAGGTACATAGGGTGCGCTATCTCTCAATACCTCGCTATCGAGGAATTTTTGAGCATCGGAGTATTTCTTTGAGAAACGTCCGATACACGCTTGGGTGTTGATGTGGAAGTGATACTTCATCGTCCAATCACCTCGAAATGCCACATGCGTTTTCTACCTGTTTTCTTCCTGCTGAAGCTGGCGATCTTATACCTGTTGTCGTTTCCAACGATACTGAAGTAGTCTTCTCCTTTATCGGATAAAGTCCACTTTTTGGATTTATCCACTGCATATTTCCATTCTTCGTATGGAACGTACTGCAAAGGCGTACCATATTCAGAAACAACTACAGATTTGCTGTCGAAGATGTAGAACTTAACGCTGTCTGATGGTGCTTTTCCACGGGCAGTGCTGTTTGCGCCTTTGTTAGTAACGCAATAACAGTTATTGATGATAACTTTCTGAAACTGCGCTTCATCGTCAAACTCTCCGATGTAGAGATATAGCTCTACAGTATCTTTGAGCATAGATAACATTCTCAAGTGTCACACCACCTTGAGTAAACCCATCTACGCATAAGACCGAGCCTTTTGAGCAGCATGATGGTTACAGATGATACAGGCACACCTTCAAAGGTCTGGACTTTGGCTGTGCTTCCTGAGCCGCTTCCTTCTGAAACAGAGTAATCTCCGAGACTCTCACTTCCGCCAGCCATAGATGCTTCCGAAAAGCCTGTTACAGCGTCTATACCACCTTGCTGATAAAGCATTTCGACCTGATAGGCTACCGCTTTCTTGAAAGTTTCGTCTATCAGGTCATCTCCTTCAGGTTTGATGATACATACGCCGTAAACTATTTCGGAGGCTATATCGGCAAGCCGATTAAAGAGAGCATCTTCGATTGCTTCACCTTTGAAAGTGGTGTCGTAGTAGTTCTTGTCGATATAAGCCATAGCGTCCTCCTTAGTCTTCGGGATGTTCTTTCTCGATGTGCTTCAGGAGGTATGCTTTCTTGGTGTACTGCTTGCCGCAGATTGGGCAGCTCATGGACTTCTTTTCGGAAGGAGATTCTGCGGTCTGTGCAGTATCGACAGGCTTTGCTTCTGCGTCCTCCGTGAGTTTCGCAACAGGTTCGGATTCAGCTTCAGCTACGACAGGTTCTGTGATTTCGGCTTCTTCCTTTACGGTGGGCGTTTCAGCAGCACTGTTGAGCTGTTGCTCTTCTTTAGGCTTCTCTTCCACGACCACCGGAGCAGAGGTTTCAGCTTTCTTTTTAGGGAATATAACTTCATATCCCCTGCTAAGATAATTAGGAATAAAAATATCCGCCACATACTTTGTGTCGTTTCCTTTCTTCATCAGAACCATAGTAACACCTCCTCTTAGCCGAGGGAGATGATACGAGCAATCGGAATCATCTTATGAGCAAGGTACTTCTTACCTTCGGAGCCGTGGGTGCTTACGATCTCCCAATTCGCGCCGTTCTCAAGCTCGGCATCGGTGGGCGAAAGTCTCGCCATAGAAGCCATAGTGAAGCTGATACCGTAGGGAGCGAAGCACTTACGCTGACGCATAATCAGCGTGTCCTGACCGCCGTTCTTGGTGGCGTTACGCTCAGTCTCGTAAGGTACGGTTACACCGCAGTCGGTGTACTCGATCGCGCCCTCGCCGAGAATGTAGGTGACATAAGCAGTCGCAGATGTCGCAGCAGTCTTGGTAGTAGCAGCAACAGTACCTGCGGTAGAGGTCTTCGACACGGCAGGAGCGCCTTCGCCGTAGTAACCGGCTTTCTCGGTGAGAACCAGCTTGCCAGCCTCAGCACCTGTGCCTGCAACTGCGGTGTACTTCGCGTTGGTAGCGAGCGCGGCTTCGAGCTGCTCAACGATAGCTGCGGCAGTAACGGTGCTGCCAACAGTGACCTCTACACCTGCGACGACGATCTTATCGCCCTCGGCGAAGGTGCCGCCGGGAGTAACGTAGTACACACCTGCGGTGAGATACTGAGTGAAGGTGGGCATACCGTCATCAACGAGAACAGTCTTGCCGTTGAGGGTAGCAAGAGCGAGATCTCTCTCGATACCCTGAGCGTCCGTGTACTTCATGTAAGACAGAAGCTTCAGGTTCTCAAGGTTGGTCGCAGGCGTGGAGTGCATGATAGTGAGGCTGAACTTGCCCTTGTTATCACCGCAAGCCTTCTGGATTGCGCTGTTTAAAGTTGCTCCGCCGATGCAGCCTGCCTTCACTTCACCGGTTGCAGGGTTTGCAGTAACGTCCGTAGTGTGAGCCATTACGAACTTCGCGCCCTCGGCGTCGCTCATGCTGAAGACACCGTTCAGGATATGGATGATGGTCGCCTGATCGAGTTCCTCCTTGAAGTCGCTGATCTGCTCGGCGATGTTCTCGATGAAGTCCTTACCGCTGACATCACGGGTAAAGTCTCTTTCGGTCCATGCGCCGCCACGACCCACAACAACTCTGCTGTGCTTGTAGGTATCGGTGCTGTTGCTCTCGATGTCCGTCTGACCGTCGTAGTTCACAACGGTGGAGCCGCTGAGAAGACCGTTCATGGCAGAGGTCATGTAGTTTCCGCCGTCATGATCGCCGAGTGTAGCCGCCAACTCAGGACGGGGGCGGATGGCTCTGGACTTAATCAGCTCATTTCTCTTGGGGTTGGGGATTCTTTCGACGTAGCCCTGAAAGACTTCGCCATTAAAGATTTTCTTATCAAATACAGAGAGTGACATTCTTTCTTCTTCCTTTCGTTATTTAATCGAAGTCAATTGCCGCCTCCGGGTTTTCATTTTTGAGCTTCATCAGCTCAAGCAGGCTCTTCTTCTTCGGAGGGGGCGGTGTCTGCTTGTTTGACGCAAACTTGGGCGGAGGGGGAGTGTCTTCCTGCTTCGGCTCCTGCTGAGGTTCAGGCGGAGCTTCTACAACAAAGGCGTTCTTGTAGCCTTCATCGTTCATAAGACCTTCCATAAACTCAGTAGCGCCGAGGAACTTGCCATCCTCAAACGGGAAGTTCTTCTTAGCAAAAGCGGCTTTAACACCCTCTTTCGCAGGAACAGAAGAAAACTTGTAACCGGTGAGGAACAGGTCCTGAGCAAACGCCCTTGCGTTGTCTTCAAGCTGCTTCTGAAGAGCTGCCGTGTCGTCCTGATACTTCTTTTCCCAATCAGCCGCAGACTTCTTGATGCCGTCTATGTCCATGTCCTTGTAGGACTGAATCGTAGCGTTTGCTTCGTCAAGCTGTGTCTTAATGCCGTTCAGTTCGGTTTCTTTCGCATCGAGCTTGGCTTTCGAGACGTAACCGCCGCTTGCGAGGTTAGCAAGCTTAATATCTTTGTTTGCGCCGAGCTTTTCGACAAGCTGATCGTATGTGAGGGATTCAGGATTGCCGTCTTCGGTAGTACCGAATAAGGCTTTGAGGTATTCGTACATGGTGTACCTTTCTTCGCTGATTTGGCTTAAACGTCGGTTCACTCCGACAACTGCTATCTGCCTATATATCCCTGACAGAAAGGGAAATTAGCTGTTTCTTATAAACGCCCTACAGCTTTCGGGCATAAAAAAACGAGCAGCGTTAGCTACTCGATTCTTTCAGTTCTTTAAGGAGCATGTTCTTGGCTTGCTCATTCGTGTACCTGTCTCCGTAATACCGAATGGTTCTTTTTCCATTCACCAAGAAAAGAAATCTATCTACGTCTGCGCTCTGAGGCAGACGGCTAAGTAAAGCCACTTTGAAACTCATTCATTCTGCACTTCCTTGATTACTTCTCGTAGGTTCCGAGGACGTTTCTTGCTGCTCTGTCCTCTACACGTTTATTCATCCACAACAGAGCTTCCTCGATGTGGGTGAGGGCGATGGCGTTTTCTCTGGTTGCGAAATCACCGGTTTGAAAGCCTTTGAGCCTGTCGCGGACGATTTCGAGAAGGTCGGTGTCGAGAACACCATTGACAGCGTTTTCATCATTTCTCGCGCCGTTCTGGAATGTGATCTTGACCTCCACATCCACAGGAACTTTAATGAGGTATTCGTGATTTGCTCCGCCGTTGCCGGGTTCGTCTACCGCAAAAACAGTGTTAAGCTTGTTTCTCTTCTGGATTGTTATAAGTTCTCTCATTATTAGCTTCCTTTCGTTGCTTTTCTATTCGCCCAAACAGCCTTGCTGCTAACGCTTCTGTTCCATCCGGCAACCCATTCGCGGTCGTTCTGCCTGATTCTCGCGTTTTCTGCAAGGAAGTCTTTAAGCCTTTGCTCTCTGTTTTTCAACAGCACTGAAGCCCTTTGAAAATCTGCGTACAATTCTTTTTCAAGCGCTTCACTGTCTGTTGATTCTATGGCTGAGTTCAGAAGTTGGCACTCTTTTTTTGACTGCCTAATTCTTCTTTCGTATGTTCGTTGCTTTTGCTGAAGTGCGTAGTCTTCGTCGTTATCTCTTCCTTCGTCAGCAGATGGATCCGGCGAGAACGCTCTTGTAGATAGACCTTCAAAGTACGGGTAAAAGCTATGGTAGCAGTTCCAACCGCATAAACCATCACCTTCTCCATACCCTGTTTCTTCAGCGAGATTTCCGTATTCTCTCGTTGTTCCGTTGACACAGTAAACCTGACCTTGCCAAACTGCGTGTGAAGGTCTTGCACCTGAGTGACTTGTTACTTCTACAAGGTCGCATCCCATTTCAGTAGCTCTTTCGAGCTGTAGCTTGGAAGAAGCTTGATTAACTCCTGTAATAACAGCTCTTCTAACAGCAACTTCTAAGCTTGATTCATGGCCTGTTGGATAAGCGATCTTGTTTATCCCTTGCGATGCGATCTTCTTAATTGCCGTTTTAATCGCTGTTATAGGATCGAATGTTCCGGTAAGGATTTTTAGGAAAGCTTCATCTAAAATGTTATTGAAGCCGATATTTGCCATATTAGCGGTAGTTTTGGTGAAGTTTGATAGAAGCTGTAGTGTATCTGATGTCCCTTGCAATAGCATTGCCATCAAGACAGGCGATTGTGTGAGCTTGATAGGAGAAAGCCCAACAGCTTTATAAATAGTGTCATCGAAAGCTAATGCTTTAGCTCCTGACTCTACCATAATGCGTTTGATTTCTTTTTCAGACAACCTTGTAGCATTGGATAGAATCTTGGTTACATCTCCGCTGAAATATCCAAATTCTCTTGCCCTTGCTAACTGCCATGAAGCGGTTTGAGTGAACTTTCCTGTTTTAGATATCCTTCTGACTATATCATCAAGTATCTCAACTTCGACTTGGCTGTAAACTTCAACTACAGGGTCGGCTACGGTCATAAGATATTCAGGCTGTAACATACATCCTCCTATCTAAACTCTCTTCCGCTGCGCTTATCTCTTACCTCAATTCTGGTTATCAGCTCGAATCCGCTCAAAGCGATGATGCCTTTTAGAACTTTGATAAGAGTGTTCACCCTGTATTCGAGATTGTTCTCCTTCTCTATACAAGCGTAAGCTGTCGGGTCAGGATAGCCCTCGCTGTTGAGGAAATGGTTTTCTTTCATTTTCCGTCATCCTTTGTAGTGGCATCTTCCGTTTCTGTAAGCGCCACAGTTTTCTTGCAGGCAATCCGCAAAGATGGCTCTGTTATCGAATTGCTGTATGACGGTAGAAAGACCGTTTCCGCCGCTTATACTACGACTGATAAGGTCTTCTTGCCGATGAACAGCGTAAGGGCATTTCATCTTACTTTGATTCTTTTCCTGCTGATTTTGTTTCCTTTGCGTTGACATCTTCCTTCTGCTTCTCCTTGTCTTCGTCTTCATCTCCGTTTGCGATCTTTGCGAAACCGAGGATTTCATTGTCTGAAACCCCATCCATTTCATCGCATATTTTCCTTGCTGTGATTTCGTCTTCACCGTACCACTTCATTCTGTATTGGTACTTAGGCATAAGCTTTTGAGCGACTTCGTTTTGATCTCTCATTCGCTCAACTTCAGCGTCGATAACGATGCTGTCATCCCATACATACGTTGTGTTGTACTTGCCGTTCGGAGCGAGATTGTAGAGGGTAGCGAGGGCATACATGGCGTAAACGAGATCGTCGAGAGCATACTCAAGCGACTTCTGAATATCGGTAACAGTGGAATATGATCGCTGCTTGACTATCTTGATTTCCGTAGCGCTTCTTGCTACAGTGTCAACATCTGAGAGTGTTCCTCTCGACAAACAGCAAGCGTCCTCTATCTGTAGGAGGATTCTGTTCAGACCTGACATGTAGTTGGCATCACGAAGGGACGGAGCCCATTCTTTCATTAAGCTGTCGGTGCTCGCGGTAGCAGAGTCGAGATTGTTGGTTCTGTACAATCGCTCTTTTCCTTTGGGGAGAACAGGCATTCCGTTTACTCTCCTGAAAGCGTCCTCAGCTGCGTCGATGGCGAGTTCACCGCCTTCGTACTCCCAAAGCAACCTACTGTACTGTTCGTCAGCGTCTTTGATAAGGTTGACTGCTCTTGCGTAAACAGAAACACCGAGAGGCGAGTTTTTATCTACCGTATTGCCTATCGGAATTTTGAAGTAGGCGAAAAGCGGTGACTCTATATCGTTGATCGTTACTTCCGGTTCAATATCAGCCCAATCATCGACTTCTGAAAGCTGACACGGTGTACCAATCGCTTCTTCTACGGACGAAACATACGCTTTGTTCGTTATAGTGTAATCTGTTCCGTTGAGTTCATGGCGTTCAAGTCTGCTGTAGACTTTCCTACCCTTCCAACTGCGGTATAGGAAGTACGCGGCAGTAATCTTGCCGGAATTGTTGTACGCAAGAGGGCAGAAGTAATCAGCCTGAACAACCTCCGTGATTATTCTTCCGTCAGAAACATAGGGCTTGAAGACGATTCCGCCACCTGCACAGGCGTATTCCGTGTTGACCCTTATATTCTTTCTGACCGATTGGAGCTGATCGCTGATAAAATCAGCCATCTCGGAACCTGAGACGTTTACTTCCATTTCAAGTGTGACAGATCTCGCTATATCAGAAGCGATGATCGCAGGCAGACCAAGCGTGATGGGATTATTCTTTAACCATTTCGCTTCATTGGAGAACATCGCCAGCCAATTCGTTATAGCATCCATCATGTCTGTTGAAGCTATCGTCTGTTCTTTTGTGACTTCAGCGATGCTCCGCATTACATTTCCACCTTTGAACATCGTTCTTATCCTCCCGAAAAACTCTTTGATTCTTTCAAACATTGTCCGTCACCTTTTATATAAATCTCGCTGCTTCTCTCTCTATCGTGTACTCAAAGGCGTTGAGTGTACCCGTTTCAGAGTTTGCACTTCTACTGTCATCTGTGCTCTTTTCAGACCAAGTGGCAGTAGTAAAGGCTCTTGCAAGTGTTTCGCAATCTTCCGTAAGGAATAAGCGATTCTGAGCAAAGAGCCTTGTTGTCAATCTTATTCTGTTGTTTACATCATCATCTGCCGCAGTTCGCACTGTGATCGGAATGTTGTACTTGTCAGCAGAGTCCCTGATACACTTGAACAGGAATCTTTCTTTTGAATCACAATAAGCGTAATCAAGCTTGTTGTGGCGCTTTTGGATCTCACGACAAAAATCATTAAATTCTTTGCCAAGAGCATTTGTTTCAACTTCTCCGGTAAATGTCTTTGAAGCCAAAACAACAACTCTCTTGTGATTTTCTATGATGGCTGTGGCAACGATGGAGGTTCCTGAAACGGAGCTTCCTATGCTTATGCCGATGTTCACCTGCATAATGTGCATAGCGTGTACAGCACTGATAGGAATAATGACGGTTTCTGCGTTGTCGATAAATCCGTTGTAAACCTTATTCTGAGTGAAGCAAGAAAGACCAACAGCGTCTCCTCTATCAGGTGACTTAATTCCTCTTGCTTTCATTTCTTTCTTGCTTTCAAGCTGTAGTCTGCCATTGCTTGATATATGGTATTTCCTAACAGACAGTTGAGCAACAAGTTCTTCGTCGTTAGGAATAGAGATAGCTCTGCTTTCCATCTTGTCTTTAACTGTTGCCCACATATATGTAGCAATGTCTCCGTAGTGTTCTTCAGAACCGTCTTGTGGAGGGTTCTTTCCGAAGTTGACAGGTACTATTTCGAGCCGCCTTAACCGCTCCTCCACCTTAACTTCTTCAAGCCTATCTGTAACACCGCCGCCAAGACCTGTATCATCTATGTTGCAGGTGATAACTCCTTTGTACTGCGGATAGTCTTTTACCAACTTCCTGTACTGTATTACAATGTCACCGACAGTAGCCATAAGGTTTTGTCCGTGCCTGATTACAGGGAGCTTTATCATTCCTCCAACATTGGTAGCGATAATGGTTTCATCATCTCCGTATCGAGCTACGTCAACACCAATGGAGATCCTGTCGATCTTCTCTATTTCGATTTCGTTGATGATCGTTTGCTCGACGAGGGGGAGAGGAATAAATACATCGTCTTCTTGCGTAGGGAAATCTCCGAGAACACGGACCTTCACTACGTTGCTTTCTTCGCCATACTTTCGTATGAGAGTTTCTATGCTTTGTTTGTTTGTTCTTTTGCTGTAAAGAGAATTGACCTTGTGGCACTTGTAAAGCGCCCTATCTCTGTTGTGACTGTCATAAAACGCTCCTGTTGTTCTTGTAGGGTTTCCGCACATAAGGAGCTTGTTGTTTGCGCCTGTGAGCGTACCAAATACAGGCTCAAGGACTTCATCTGAAACACCGGATGCTTCATCAATGATGAACAACATGTTGTCTTCGTGGAAGCCTTGCATGTTCTCAGGCTTTGATGCTGTCTTTGCGACAGCAAACCATCTGCTTTCGCAGCCGCGCATAGCAACGTGCGTTTTTGTCCATACAAGTAATGCGCTTGCGAGTTCGCTTCTATCTATCCACTTTCTGACCTCAGACCAGAGAACATCGCTTAACTGTTGAGCTGTAGGAGCTGTAGCGACCACTCTCGCGTTTTCAAAACACGATAAAAACCATATAATCAGATTTGCTTCAAGGCAGGTCTTTCCAACGCCTTGTCCTGATCGTACAGATACTCTCGGACTTGAAGCTATATCCAAAGAAACGTTCTTTTGCCATTCATCAGGATCGAAATGCGTTACTTCGTCGAAGAACACTGTCGGTTTTTTCTGATAAATAGTCATTCTTTCGTTCAGAAAGGATTTTCTTTGATTCGACTTCATCGATCAGAGTCCTTTTCATTGTTAGTTTTGCTTGCGTTCTTTACAGCGCTTATCCAATCATCAACAGCATTGTTGCTTTTGTCTTCTTTGAGCACGGTCCTCTTGTGCCTTTCCACTTCGAGCTTGAACTTCGGAGAAATGCCAGCCATTTCAACCAGAAAGTTCATCGCGTTTACATCTCCACCCATAGCTTTCAAGAAAGCTCGCGCCATCATAGCTACAATATTGGTGTAATCTTCTTCATTATCAAGACCTAATGCTTCGAGATTTCGTGTTACAGTCTCCGTTGTCGGAAGTTCGAGAATTAGCTTTGCGGCGGATTTGGCATCTCGCTTCTTTCGTCTTGCGACTCCGCTTGCCTTTCCGCCTTTGGAGCGAATTTCTCTCTGTTCTTCCTCTGTTCGTTCGTCAAAGGGGATAAGGTTATCATCACGAGCCAAATCTATCACCTCCAAGCCGGAAACGCAGCAAAAAGCGGTAGTTATCTGACAACTTTGAGTTCGAGAGGCTCGTTGATAAAGTGGTTTTCAAGAGCTATCGTATAAGCTCCGCAGTTGGCAAATGTAAGCGTATCTCCAACAGATAATTCTCCCGTGAAACCTCTATAGACTATATCGCTCTCCATACAGGAATAGCCGAGCAGATCGACTCCTTGAAGGGATATTTTCTTGTTCGATGTGTGAGAAACGTCCATCGGAGGGTTTGCTTTACGGTTGGTAAATCCGAGGTCAAACATTGAGCAATCAAGCGTTACAAACTTTTGACCTCTTATCGTTTTGATGTTTGTAACGTGCGCTCTGAGTTTTATCGCGTTGGCGATCAACGGTGTTCCGAGCTCAAGGATAATCTTCGGTGCATTTCCATCAGGAAACTCTCTTGCCAATGCTTCTGCGGTTACTCTTGCATAATCGTCGAATGTAGGGATATTTCCGCCAAACCACTCTACGAGCCTTTCGTCCATAAACCCGTACATTCCGCTTCCTAAGTCGATGTAGCGAACGCCGAGCATCTTTCCGATGGAAGCCATCATATCTACACGCGGCTTGTAATATACAAGGTCTCTCGTACCGTATGCGTGGTTATGGATGCCTTTCAGTACGAGGTTGGTGCTCAATCCAAGAAAATCAATGCACTTGTAATAATCTTCGCTTTTGTACTCAATGCCGAATCGAGAGTTTATTCCGTTGCCAACGTCAATGTTGAGCCGGAGACCGATGGGGAAGACGCTGTTTCTCCTGATAACCAACTGATTCTTCATCTTTCCTATGTAGTCGTCGATTTCGACAAGCTCGTCATAGTTGTCTACATTGACAATTCCTCCGTTTACCAGAAGTAAGCACTTGCCGTGTGTGTCCGGTATAACGCCGTTGTAGATGATTTCTGAGCTTTTATACCCGATAGACAAAGCCTTGCAATATTCGTTCTTTGACACAACCTCTGCGTAAACTTCGTTTCTTCTTATCTCCTGAAGCACTTCATAGTGAGAGTTTGTCTTAAAGCTGTACGACAAAGCAAGATCAACGCCTGCTTCTTCGTATGCTCGCTTAACTTCTTTTACGTTTCTTTCGAGCACACGCTTACTAAAAAGATAGTACGCATTCATATTAACCTCATAAAAAAAGCAGCCGCACTTTCGTGAGACTGCTCTTTGCTGTTTTTTCGTTACCAAATTGGATCTTTTATTTCCATATCCTCACCGAAGTGAGTCGGATCGAGTTCTCTTTGACGTTCAAAGTCCCTTACTCTCGGAATCGTTGCTCTGTCAATCCTTCCTTCGTCGATGTCTCTCTGGTTGGATATCTCCCAACTTCCGTTATCGAAAAGAGAGAGTTGCAACGGCTTCAATGCAGCTTGTTCATCAACGATCATGTCGAACTCTGTCTTGCCTTTTCTTCTTCCTTCGTAGGTGTGAACGTCAAAAACCCAATCGGGTACTCCTTCAACGCCAAGTTCAGCTTCATCTATGTTGCTGATGTATTCGTTCGGGATCTCTTCCGGTCTCAGCGTTCTTACCATACTCATAAAGTTGCAGGCTACGTAACAGGCATCCCTGTTCTTTCGAGCCATACATAAAAGCGTTACCGCTTTGCTGAGGAAGATCGAATCTCTGTCGTAGCCTTTTCTGCCTTTGTTTACGGTGTCGTCGGCTATCTTCAAAGCAACGATCTCCTTTGTCATCACTCCGTAGCAATCTTCAGCAGAGATTACATAGAGGCGTTTCCAGAGATAATCAGGGAACTTACCTCTCAGTTCTTTGGCAGCAAAGGCTGCTCTGTTGATGTCTGCCCGTCTGATTGCTTTCTGAAGCATACTTGACATTGTGTACATACTGTAACCGCCGTCTGTCATTAACTTCATTACATTACCTCGTTTCTTTGTATTATTTGGTACTTTTATTCTACCACAAATTAACTCTTGCGTCAATAATGTAATAAGATTTTTTAATCTTAACTCAACGGTTTACTAATATTTTGGGAACGTTCTTGTTCGCGTTGTAATCAAAATACTTTCCCCACTTAGCTTTCATCATCTCAACTGACGCTGCGATGTCTTCTCGGTTGTAGCTTGATCCCGTGGTGTTCGTGATGTCATCTTCTTGCGGATTGTCAACGAGGTACTTTGCGTTCAGGCACACTCTGTTAAGCAGAAGCTCCGTGAGAACATAGTCAATATCGGTGTTGCGAGGAAGTTCTGTGTCCATTCTCGCTTTGATACATTTTCTGTTCACTACCTTGAACGCTCCGGGGATCCCGTACCAGCCAAACTCGCTTGTATACACATAAGGAGTAGGTGTAGCGGAGCCAAAAGCAACTCCAATATCGAGATCGTAGATAAGTTGGGCAAGACGTTCAAATTCAGCTTGGCACGTCTCTACATCATCAATAGAGTAGTTCCTCTCTAACCTGTAGATGAAATTCTTTACATCATCATCTACTATCGCTACTACATCTTCTTCTGCGTTATCGACAATCCAATTATAGACTTTGGAATACTGATTGATTTCTTCGTCTTCAACTCCGATAACGTTAGGAAAACCTGCGTTAATGTAGAGCTGTTCCTGCGACTTTCTTACGATATGCTTTGGGTTTTCAAACCACTTTCCGGTGATGACTCCTCTTTCGTACCTTCCTACTGACGGAATGTACACGCCAAAGGTGAAGTTACCATCTGCCACGAGGGACACCGTCCTTTTCGTACAACGTGCCGTAGTTCCGCATTAACCTCATGCCGTATTCAGGCGTAATGTTTTCGTCGATTTTAATGCCAAGGGCGTGTTTGATACCAAGCTCGACAAGATTGAGACCGGCTTTGGCCGTGAGAGAAACGGTAGCGCTTATCCTCGGATTGATTTCGAGGAGGAAGAGCTTTCCATCATCTCTTCTGATGAAATCATATCCGATATTGCCGTCAAGCTCGAACAGCTCGTTGAGCTTCGTGACGATTTCGTTCGCTTCCTTGCTTTCGATCAACTCACAGTAGGTAGAAGTGGCAAATTCCATCTTCATATTTCTGTGAGTTACAGCGTACACGGTTCTTCCGTGATCTACGAGGCAAATGGTGCTTCCTTCTGTTCCGGAAACGTGTTCCTGAAGCATAAAATCTTCGCCGATGTCGTCGATAGCAAGTTCAACCTGTGCTTTCGACGTGTACTTGTTAGCTCTGAGGTCTCTCGTTCTGGCGAAGACGCTTTTCTTTGCCATCTCGTCGTCGATGACTCTGAAGCCTGAAGCGCCGCAACCATCAACTCTCTTGATGCAGACAGGCTTGTCGGGATAACCGAGTGCGTAAAGCGCCTCCTCCCAATTATCCTTGTTGACCTTGATCGCTTTTGGCATATAGAAGAGGGAACGGCTTTCGAGGAATTGCATGAGCATGTATTTGTTGTTGGCGATGTCAAGCTTATCTTTGTTGCCGGAAAGAGAAACTTTAATGCCGTTCTTTTCAAAATCATCTCTGTGAAGACTGATGATGTCGATTTCGTCGCTGATAAGCGGTATCACAAGCTCAACGCCTGTTGCTTTGCATATGCGAAGAAGCTCCGGAATGTATTCTTTGTCGTCGTATCTCGGAACTTTGCAGAGTACATCGACGTAATTAGCTGCGGCAGGATTCGGGCTGCAATCCACGCCGATGATTTTGAAATCCAAATCTCTGCTTTTTCTCAACGTGTCTATGGTTCCGCAGGTGGGCCATCCGCAGCAAGCGGTGAACAAAACGGTTACTTTTCTTTTGTCGATCATTGTGTAGCTTCTCCTTTATTCTCTTCTTTGCCGAACAGTTTCTCTCTGATTTTGTGATACCAAACAGCTCTTCCTTGAATCTTTCTTTTGTTCGTAACGTATACAACAGCGCCTTGTATTCCGAGTTTGGAAACAAGTTCGTCGTAGTCAAAGGAGTCTTTGCAGGCTATGAGAATGTAGTCGTATTTCTCGTAGTGAAGAAGCTCCATCTCGTTGATTTTTCTGTCGCCTACCTTTTTGTTGGATTCGGTGATTCCGAGATCTACGCTAAGATCAGCCGTCCAGTCAGCGAGCACATCGTAGTCCCATTCACCTGCGTGGGTGTTGGCTTTGATGTTGATTGCTCTCTTTTCGGCAGTTGAATAGCCGACAATTCTTTTGCACAAAACAGTTGTGTCGGGGCTTTTCTCCAACAGAACACTGCACCGCTGATTTCCTGCGATGATGTTGTTGTCCTCGTCTATGACGATAAGCCCAAAATCTCCAAAAGTGTCGAGCGAACGTTCAAGTTCATCTCGTTTGCCTTTGGAGATCTTTCTCGGATTGCCAAATCCGGTTTTGAGGTCGCCTACTTTTAATTCGACGACTTCAATGCTTTTTTTCATTTGTATTCCTCCTATATCTGCTTTTCAGCAAGCTCAATGGCGTTTAATATAGTGTCGTCCATGTCGTAGTATCTGTAGTCTCCCGTCCTTCCTGCGAATATGATATTATCTTTTCCTTTTGATAAACGCTTGTATTCAGCGTATATGGCGTTGTTTACGTAATTGTTGATAGGATAGTAGGGTTCGTTGAGATCATCGTGTATGGCTGGATATTCGCGTGTAATCACCGTTTTACCGTTGTTGATGGGATTGGTGGAGAAGTGTTTGTGTTCAACTATCCTTGTGAACGGAATGTTTCTTTCGGTGTAGTTCACAACTGCGTTGCCTTGATAGTTGTCAACTCCTGAAATGGTTTCCTCTTCAAATCTGAGCGATCTGTATTCCAGCCTACCGAACTTATAGTCAAAGTATTCGTCGATCTTGCCTGTATAGATAATCTTCTTTGCTATAAGTTCATATTCTTCCTTGAATGGCGTGTTGAGGATAACGTCTGCATTACTCAACAACTTGCTGAAGATTTCTGTGTAACCGTTTTTCGGGATTCCCTGATATCTGTCGTTGAAATAATCATTCCTGTATGTAAACCTCAAAGGCAATCTGCTGATAATGTCAGGCGGCAGATCTGAACATTTTTTGCCCCATTGCTTTTCTGTATAGCCTTTTACGAGCATGTTGTAAATCGTATCGCCTACAAGGGAGATCGCTTTCTCTTCGAGGTTCGATGGTGTTCCGGTGAAGCTGATGTCAGCTTTTATTCTTTCAATCGCTTCTGCGGGAGATGTTACGCCAAATATCTTGGCAAACGTATTCATGTTGAATGGTAGGTTGTAACTTTGCCCTTCATAGATCGCTATAGGAGCGTTTATGAACGGCGTAAACTTGGAGAAGGAGTTTATGTATTGCCAGACCTTTTCGCTATCTGTATGGAAGATGTGAGGACCGTATTTGTGTACATGTATTCCTTCGATCTCTTCCGTATAGCAATTACCGCCGATATGGTTCCTCTTGTCGATAACAAGACATCGTTTTCCGTGCGCTGATGCTATCTGGCAAAATACAGAACCAAACAACCCAGCTCCAACTATCAGAAAGTCGTAGCTCAAATGTACCATCTCCAAAAGCAAAAGCCGTCTGAGATAATTCCCAAACGGCTGATTTTCGACGATACCATTGTAGCACCTGTAGTTGTGTCATTCAATTTCATTTGCTGACATTTACTATAAATCGCTATCATCTTCTTTTCTTTTTGTCACTTACTATCATTCACTATTATTCGTTATCATTTGCTCGCATAAAACTTTGCGCTTTAGTGAAGAATCACATAATTCTGGTGGGAAGTTTTCGTTATGCGTAGCCGCAAGTGACGCCGATTTGTTCAAACTTCGGTCCGTGGTTTCCGTATTCAAGGACAATTCCTTTCTGAGGGTTACTCGCTATAACAAAGAAGTGGAGCATCGCCTCGTCAATCTTTTCGGGTATCATCATCTTGATGGCTGCTTGCAGACAATCTTCGAGAGTGTAGATGAAATCTCGTCTGTTTCCGTATTCAGTGTTGAATACTGTGACCGATTTTCCTTCTCCAACAATCCTGATAATATCGTATTGGGCGAGGATAAAGTCATCGATAGCAAGGGTTCTGAGCATAGGAGCATTCCAGAGCTTTTTAAGCTTTTTCAGGAATCCAAGCGTGGCTTCATCATCTTTGCGTTTTGATCTGGAAAAGTAGCGCTTGCTGTGCAGCTTGTGTTCAAGTTTATCTATGCAAGCTGATAAGTCATCTGGTTCACGAAAAGCTCTTATCATTCGTTCCGGCATAACATCAACTCCAATCTATAGCTTGTCCGCACTTGGGACAGTATTCATCTCTGATTCTCCTTGAGATGCTGCTACCGGGACGTAGTTTCGTTCCGCACGAGCAGCACTTGTATGTAGAATTGGCTATGCTCGGCTTTTTCTGCTTTGCTTTCTCGATTACTTTGTCAAGGGTGATGATGAAATTAAGGGGCATTTCCCACTCAATATAGCCTTTGATAGCTTCAAGATCTGAGACGAGTTCTTCTTTCTTCATGTTCTTCCTCCGTTATCGGTTTGGCGATTTCTCGCGTCAGCCGTTCATCAATAGTTCATTTTCAATGAGATACTTGCTGTACGCTTCTTCTGCATCTTTACGGTTGAAGAAGACCGTCTTGCCTATCTCAGTATGAGAGATCTCGACGAGCAAACCGACATCAACTTTCGCCTGCCAAATGTAGTTGCGGTAGCGCCTTACAACTTTGGCTTTTACAACTCTCATCTTAACATCAGAGTAGTATCGTATCGGCTTTAGCAAATATACTATTTGCCCAACACTAAACTTTGGTTCCATTAACATCACTCCAATCAAGTCGTTGACCGCAATGGCAACAATGCGGCAAGCCAACCAATTCATTCAGTATAATCAAATTGCACGTTGGGCATTTGTAACTGTGGGCATATACTTTCTTAGGCTTTTCAGCAACCATTCTTTCGAGAGCGTTTCTTGCTGCTCCTATGAATCTGATCTGCAAAGTCTTTCCGATGCTTCTACCGATGCTGTGATGTATCGTTTCGATATAATGCAGAGCTTCTTCAGGTGGCATCGGCATTATGAGTTTCATGCGTTTCCTCCTCTCCAAAACTGATTGTCTTGTCGTCAAGAAACTCAATCAGCCGTCGCTTTATCATTTCTGCAAACTCTTCCAAAGGAACTTCCTTCTCTTCGATTATAGCTATCCTCTTGTAGATTTCAGCCATCTGAATGAGGACAAGCATCGTCATCTGTGCAGGTGTTCCTATGCCGGTGTGGAGATAGTGACCGCCGGGGAATACAATCCTGAAATCAAACGAATACCCTTCGCCTGAGAGCTGATGCTTCGCTATATCAAGCTCGTGAAAAATTCTCATTACATCATTTCTTCTCATTTCCTTTATCACCGTCATGTTCTCCTATTTGTTCATTTTGTTCCATAATCGAATTACAACATTCTTTATTTGCGACTCTCTTGTTCCTGCGCCGCAATGATAACAATACGCAGCATAGATCGTAGTCTCTAAAAATGGATTAACAGATTTGCTTATGCGTATATCTGTGCTTCCGCACTCTTTGCACGGATTGAGCTTTGCAATATCTTTATCAATATACTCTCCTCCTGTCTCAATAAGGGACTCAATTTCGTGGAATGTGTATCTTCCAGCAAGCCTTTTCAGCCCGTCTCTGAGTTCGATCATCATTTTCTTGTTTTGATCGTCAACTATAACTGAGGTGGCTCGCATTTTGCAGTTGTCGCCTTTGTATCTAACAGGAATGAGTTCGCCTAATTCGCATGGAAGGGTTATCGTTCTTTCTTTATCACGGAAGTGGCAGCATGGTTTAGGGTATTCCGATTCAGTGAAAACTTCATATACGCCTGACGCGAATCCGCACACTTCTTTGTGAATGCAATCTTCACACGTTTTGTTATCCATTCTTTTCTTCCTCAAGCTTTTTGGTAAGAGCGTAACCTTCAAGCTCCCACAGCTTGTTGGTGATTCGTTCCATACAAATATCCTTGCCGATCTCCTCGTCGTAGTTGGCAGGATCAACGGCTGCGCTTGATTCTGTGATAACAAATCCGTTCGGAAGCTTGCAGCATACAACCGTAGCTTTGCCGTAAACGGTCCTTACGTCGATTTCTGAGTTCGCAATCAAATCCTTGATCTGCTGCTCTGTTACTGTGTTTTTCATAACTTTCACCTTTAACCTTTCTTGTTGATATATTCTGAGAAGACAGGCATATCAAAGCAATCTTCATACGCCGCGAGCCTGCTCCTTAATTCCGCTGCCTGAACTGCTACAGTGTAGCAAACGCCGTAGATACAATCTCCTGCATTGCACTCTATGCAAGCACCATCTTCTATTGATTCTGCGCTTACTCCGCAGTGTTCTTTTGCTTCTTGCGCTATGTATTCGCACAAGTCCATGTCGTCTTTTCCGTTCGCGTGTCGTAACACAACGCGTCCGTCTTTTGCATAAGCGTAATTCATCATTGCGCTTGTGTAGTTATCAGGTTCTTCTTGCGTGAGCCTGTAGGGGAAGTTGGGGAGAGCAGACAAGTCTTCAACCCTGTTATTCCACATCTCGATAGCTTCTTCTCTGTCTTTCGCTGACATACAACAAGTGCAGTTACACTCAACGAAACATTCACCTTCGCAATCTGGCAAGCCGGGCAGCATGTGCGTATGAGGCTGTATTTCGTTTAGATATGGCGTTCTTCCGCAAAACGGACACGGCTTTAATTCATTTTCCATTGTCAACCTCCCTTTACTTGTGAAATATAACACCTATTTGAGTTTGTTTAGCGTTGTCTTCGCCTTTTTGCTTTTGTTTGATTCTCAAAAGCTTGTGACTTTTTGTACGGCGGTTCCATACGGAAATCGCACGTTCTTTGTCTGTAGTTATAAGCGTACCAATGTTGCAAACATTACACTGAACTTGCCAGAAACTATTGTAAGCTTGATGCAGTTTAGCTTTTCCTCCGCAGAACGGACAAGGTTTTAGCTTGTTACTATTCTCGGCTTTCATTGTCATCATCATCGTCATCTCCTCCGATTGTTTTGGTCGTGATTTGGAGCCAATCTTCGTTTTGCTTTCTGCAAAAATCGGCGTATTTTGTGTTCATCTCTTTGAACATGTTGTCAAACTCAGTGAGTATGACCTTTAACTGCTTGTACCACGAATTACTGATACGCAGACAGATAACAAGCCAAATGACGTTTGAGATCATAGCGAATATCCATCCTGCTATTTGAAACAGTTCGTTTGCGATCTTCATAAAATATCCTCCTTAAAAAGTTACAGCCGCGTTGAGGACGGCTGCTGCAAGCCAATATACAGCCATTTTGTACTCTCGATTGATGATGTTGGTGATTGCCGCACCAATGTCAAGAGCGATCATAATAACAGGGAAGATGCAGGTAGGTTTCATGTTCTATACCTCCACCAATCAAGCTGTTGACCGCAGTGATCGCAATGGCTCTGATACTTATGCGGAATACTGCACCAACATTCGGGGCAGGTGTAAACATCAACTCCATTATCGTCGACGAACAGTGGTTCTTTTTCGATGTACTGAAGCCGAATAGCGGAAATCGCCGTCAGAACAGCTTTGTGCTGTTCTGAAGAATTACACTTGATTCTTTTAAGGCGCTCTATAGCCGATTCAGGAGGAGTCAACCGTCTGATCTTTGATTTCTTTCTGATTGTAGGATTCGCAACAGCAGCCCACTCATAAGCATCTACTATATCGAAGATCTTTGAGTAGCAAAGCTTTCCGTCGTACATTTCTCCTTTTTTGTGTCCACAGATGTGGATGTCTTTACCACAAATGCTGCACATTCTATTTTCAACAGAACAGCCTATGCTGATTTCCGAAACCCTTCCGTTTTTGATGTCTGAAACTGTATCAACTGTATTCTCGTTTACAGGAATAAAGGCTCGTGCGACAAGCTTGTAGTAATCATCACCTGCTTTAGTCTTTTTACCGGGAACACTTTCTACTCCGCATACAAATATTCTCGCTGTACTGTTTTTACTTGATGGGGATTTTTCCAATATTCCGGTTTTTCCTACAAACAGTCTTTCGAGTTCGCGGAGAGCTTCTACAGAGAACGCTTCATTATCTCCGTCTACATCGTTGTCGCAGAGGTTTACTGTGAACACATAAACTTCATCAGCTTTGTACTTCCGATTTGCAAAGCGGTTTATGTACTCAAGCTCTTTTTCAGCGTAACCTTCTAACATAATACGTCCTCCTGTTCCAAGCTTCTATAGCTTTGTTCTGAGCGATCAACGGTGAGTGATGCCAAAAGGCGACAGGGAACGATGGTCCGTTTGCACCGCAGTTTTGGCAAACAACTCTGTATCTATTTGTTTTGAATTGCCTGATTCTGCCTTTGTTTTTACCGCAAAAGGGGCAATGCTCTGTTATCTTGTCCATATCACGTTTTGCCCTCCAATAAGTCAGAAACATCAATTCTTATACCTCTTCCTTTATCTTTGTTGATGTGTTTTTTGATATACGGAACAGATGTAGACAGGATAACCTCGATTGTAAGTCTTGTATCTCTTCCACAACAATCGTTCCATAACATGTACAGTTCGCATCCTCTGATGTCGTTCTTTTGCATCTTCGAGAACGCAGATTCAGCTGCCGTCTCGTTCATTTTATACGCTTCAGCAACAAACGTCATAGCTCCGGGATTCCAATTTGCTACGTCTAACGCTAATGGGTTACCTAAAAGAGCTTCAAGTGTTGTCATTTGTGTTCCTCCTCAAAAAACTTCTATATCTTCTGTTTTCTCGATAGATTCTGTAGGGCAGACGATATATCCAAACAGGGTTTGAGGCTGGTTTATAAACCCGTTTCCGATAGGTCTGCACCTAAATCCAAATTCATAGCGATCAAGCGCTTCGTAAACCCATTCAGGAATTTTAATGTACCTCGGTTTTCGCTTATAGCGTTCCGAGAACTCATACGCTTTTCGATCAATGAGCTTATACAAGTCATCAACGTTAAGCGTATATGTCTTTACGACTAAACCGTAGTCCTTTGTGACGGATATCATGTTATTCCTTTCCATCGTTTTCACTCTCCTCGTGTTTTTCTCTCTTTTTACGCTTGCAGATAGTAGAAACGGCGCTAATCATCATAGCAGCGTCTGCTATAGAGCCGTATTCGTAGTTAGGCAATTCGAGATCACTTTTATGCTTGTTTGCAGGATTTTTCTTGTTAGTTCTCCAACATTTCATATTGCTCTCGGTCCATCTTTCAATCGTTCTTTGAGTTCGTCTATTAAGAACATACACTTATTGATCGCACTCATGTAACAATATTGACGGCGCTCATAGTTGTAGGTGCTTGACGGATGTATAGCATTTCCTTCTGCTACAAGTCGGTAAATGTCGTATGCGAGTTTTGCTGCTTTTATCTTATTCAAACTTCATCACCATTAAGTTCTTTTAGCGTCTAATCGTTTTGAGTTTTTTCTCTGTTGATTTGGTTAATTCTTCTGAATCTCCATAAGCAAGCTTCCTTTCACATTCGTCGCAGAAGATGAAGTTGTCTGCTTTCTTCTGGTAACAAGTGATACCATCGTACATCTCAGGGTTTTTCGCTTCATCGCCATTTGCGAAAAATTTTACCCTTATAGGACCTTTGACGTATTCACGAACAAAAAATATAGTACATCCGCAGAAAGGGCAACACTCTATGTCTTTAATTGTCATTTCCTTTGCGCTCCTTCAATATACGTTCAGCTTCTTTGCTGCTGAGGAATGCAGTTTTACCGATTGCCTCTACACAAGTTAATACAGGCGAGCAATCTATTCCACTTATAAGTAAGCGATCAATCCACACTCCGAATTTACTAATCGAAACAGCGATAACCATATATTTTGAAATCTGATTACGAAACGGTACATACAACAATGCGCCCGGTTTAATTGACAACTCAACGAATCGGGAGCGGTCTTTGTAGTGATCGCATTCTATATCAACAGCTTTTTGAGCTTTGCGCATCGCGATTCTAACTTCTCTTTCCGTTTCATACGTCAGCTCACACTTTTGCTTATAATGCATTTGACAAACTTCATAATGAACGCAATCCTTGCAAGTTGCCATGTCATCAACCTCCAAATATCCGTCGTATGAATTGTGGCACAGCCTTGTATTTCTGTGTGATTTCATAGGCGATGATTCTGTTTACTTGATTTCCACTTACCGCGTCAGCTGTGTACCAATTCTCACCCAAAATCTCGTCACAGAGATTATTCAGGCACTTCTGAGCATTGCTGATGTAGTCAGGGTGCGAGAAGCATTTGCATACTCTCGCATCACCATGAATCTCTCCGGCTGCGTCTACAATTTTGCATACACAGTGGTGATCGCAGTCTTTACATGACATATTCATAACTTTAGCCTCACTTTAAATTTGTGGAAAGTCCAAAGCAAAGTGCGTACAATTCTGTTTCGAGTTTTTCTCTTATCTCGCGTTCTGCTTCTTTTTTTATCTCTTTAACCATTTTGGATATTATATCATCACTTTCGTTGATCTCTATATTTTTGCACCTTGCGTGTGAAATCAAAAAAGCGATGTTCCAAATCATATCTTTGTCTTCTTTGCTTAAATCATCTACTGTTTTTCCTTGTGGGAGAAACCCGTTTACTCTCTTCAAAATGCGCCAGAAAGAACTATCAAATTGCATATTGCCCTCCGTATATGTACTGTTATACTGCTGCGCTATTTCTGTTATATCATCGCAGCACGCATAGTCTTTGCATGTGAACATATCAATCCCACCACACTTCTGAACTGTATTTCTCAGCTCTCTCTTTTTCAAAAAACCAAACACTCCCAAAATCACTTGGGGAGATGTCATATCCGTTGTTTCCGCCTTTTCTCTTAACCGACATCAGTAAGTTTCCGTTAAGACATTTATCGTAAGCGCCTATAACTACACATTCCTCTATTTTTCCTCGTCCGCTTATGACGTAAACGGTTGTTCCTAATTTGCAAGGCAAAGGAATTGCGTTTGCTTGAGCTTTTGGAACAAAGCAATTACCTACGATTTGAGGAATCTGATATTGACAAACAAAGTAGCAAGCACAATCTTTACAAAACGTCATACATTTACCTCCATAGTTGCTTGTCCTTATTTTTTCTTATGTAATCAAGAATATCTTCTTTCTTTGTGCTGCATAACCATCCTTGCGAAAGTGCGAGGTAGTAAATCTTTTCACTATGCACATAGAAGCATATTCCGTGGTTACAATTATCAACATCAGAAAAGAGGTTATCCGGTTTCTTTAGTGCCCAATTAGACCAATTACATAACTCCCAACAATAATCCTCGATGCCTTCTCCTATTAGATCTACTTCGATGAAGCCTCGATAAATCATTGTTCCGCACAAGCAGTCGTATATGGAGATTTTCTGCTTTGCTGTCTGTGAAGACGCACATTTACAGTTTCTTCCGTCGCTCATTCTTCCACCTCAGATATTTTACAGCTGCATCATGGTTTGTTTCTACCCACCTGCCGCCTATTTTTACGAACGTTATTATCATTACTTTGCTCCTTTGCAAATTGATCTGTGATAGCACCCTTTAGCTTTCTTACAGCTGAAACATTTGCTTTCCTCTTTGATCTCGTTCAGCTTAACCATTTTGCTCGGTTGCCGGATGGTTTGGCATGAGCCAAAGTGGGAGCAAGAGCTGCACACGTTAAAGTGTTTACAGTCGGTTTCCGGGATGAACATCAGCAATCAACCTCCTTTCCAAGCCATTCCTCCTGAAGTTTCCAAACGTATTCTGTGTCAATGAACTCAATAGGCAGAGGGCTAAGCTTCTGTGATTCGTTAATCTGAACACCTGCTATGAACTTAGCCATTTCGGTCGGGGACATTTCTTTGATTTTGTCGTAGTTTGTCTTCTTCTTTTTGGTATTTACGATCTCGTATAAGAAACTGTCAATATAGTTTCCGCTTTCATCCTTAGTCGTTTCGTGGTAGTGGTGTATGTAACCGTTGTGCTTCTTGCAGAATCTGTCATAGTTCCGCTTTACAGGGTTATTGCCAACAACACACCACTCAACTCTGTGGTGTCGATGTACAAGGTCTTTGAGCTTATTAAACAAGTCTCTGGCAACGATCAGATTGCCTTTCTCGAACGAGAATAAGCCGAAGTCCTGAACAGTATCACTGTAATCGTTGATTCTGTATGTGAGGAATCCAATGACGTTATCTTCAGCATCAACAAACGCATATTGATACAGGTCATCTTTCTCCTCGATCTTCGGCAAGGTGCTTCCGCAGTAATATCCGCAGTAGTAATAGTAGTCTGTCGTGTACAGATGTTCAGCAAACTTTCTTGTGATTTCATCTGCATACAAGAGTGCAGGTTTCAGCATGTCTTTTCCTCCTTTATTTCACACATCGAAATAAGCCCTTCTGGTTTTTCGAGATCTCCGATTTTTCTTGATTCGATTTCACAAAAAGGCTCAAAGACACAATTAGCGCACGACAACTGGTCGCAGCCGATCACCAAGTTTGCAAACTCTTTCTTATTGCAGATTATCTTCATATTTCGTTCTCCTTCATATTCTCGCAAAATTCCTCATAGGTCATAGGTGGGGAGGAGTCGATTACACCATCCATATCCATGAACAGCATCTGAAGCAGATACTCTTTGTAAAGAGTTCTGCTTTCAATGTCATTATCACGAGGCAATACACTCACCTGTCCTTGTGGTATGTTTTCAATGAGCCATCAGCGTTATAGAGTGGGGAGAAAACGCCGTCTTTTGATGAAACATACATAACATTCGTTTCTTTATCGTAGAAGGTTCTGTAGTCATAAGCTCCACTTACATCTATGCACACGAGAGTGTCTCCTGCGTCATCGAAGTTTTCTGCATCGCAGGCAGTCATGCTTAACGCGAGGAAGCAGACGCAGAGCATTGCAACAAGCATCTTTTTCATTGTCATTTCTTCTCCATTTCTGCCCGGAGGCTGTCTTTGATGTAGTAATCGAGTCCGATCTTCTGAAATAGAGCTTCAGCTTTTCTTCCAAATTCCGCCCAATCAATGTCCGACTTGTGGTAGTTAAGCTTTCCTATTTTTACTTTGTCGAAAGCGGAAGAAAAGCAAGAAAACGTAGTCAAAACATATTCATCAACTACAGGTTCAAGCGAAATCCAAGTTCTTATCCCTTGAGCTTTTGCTTTTTCTGCTATTCCCACTCTATAATACGGGTTTTTGGCTCCCGGCTCACACGGACAAATCGCTCTGAAATCTAACGTGGTGTTGAAAGTCGATACCGAAACTCCATACCAATCGTTTTCATCGAGTAGATCAAAATCCCTGCTTCCATCGCCTTTCGTTAGTATCTGAACGTGATTACCACTTTCTTTGAGAATCTTGATTATCTCCCTTGTAGGCGTTGAATCATATCCAGTGGGGTAGGGATCGCAGGTAAAACACAGATGAATCAGCTTTCCGGTGATATGCTCTCTTTCGATCTGTTTCTTTGTTTCCTCAACTATGTTTTTTCGCGGCTCCACAATGTTATGGAACGTTTCTTTGTCGCGGTGCAGAACATTTGGAGCAAAACAGTAAAAACACCTGTGCGGACATCCGGTGTAGATGTTGAGCGCGAGATCACCGTACTCTTTTGCCGCTCCTTTAGGTTCGTATATTGGTTTCATTGGCTATACTCCTATCCTCTGTAGATTATCATGGCATATAAGGCACTACATGCTTTTGGCACTTGGAATTTTACGTCGAAGACTTCTCCACAAGCATCTTCAATCTTTCTGATTTCTTTATTGACAGCTTTATCTAAATCTTCTTCGTTGAATTCACATATGGTTTTGACTTTTTTCATTTTTACAAAAGAATAATGTTTCATCGTGGCTTCCCCTACTTTCCATACGCAGTTCTTATTTCACGCATAATCTTTGATAGCGAAAATTCGCCGTATTGCAGATAACAAGTAATGGCATCCGCAAGGGTTTCCGCGTTTTCAGCTTCGGACGGTGTACCGTCAGCGTCAATGCACATATCATCAAGCAAGGCGAACACTAACCGCTGTGCTTCGTGCGCGGTAACGGCTTTACGCCTTGCCAATTTCAGCGCTTTTTCAAACTCCATAAAAACAAGCTCGTCCGCAGCTTGCTCAGGTGTGAGATTGGGTATATCTTCTCTTTTTATCATTTCACATCATCCTACAGAATAAATCCTACTTCATTGTCTTTTGAAGTGACTACAAGGTATTCTCTCCCGTGAGGTCTTGATATCACATATTCTTTCTCTCCTGCAACAAGGCATTGATATCCTATCGGGATTTTGCTTTTCGTTTTTGCTACAGCGAATCCTTCAAGCTGTACCGCTGCGAAGCCATCTCTTAACGCCAGACAAAGACCGCAAAAGGTATCTCCAACTTCACATTTTCCGACTGTTCCGCTTTCAACTATTTTTACGAATTGTCCTGCTTCCGTTAATGAACTGTCAGCAATAAATGTGAGGACGCTTTCTCCGTAACCAACAAACATATCAGTCTTTTCCTCCTTATCTTCTCACAAAGATGAATATTCCTATCGTGATACCTAAAAGGATTCCTACTGAAAACGCAACTGCAATCCATCTTACTAACTCGTCCATCATCATTCCTCCGCTTCTATGATTGTCGGGGCATTGTGAACGTAATTCTTCGGATAATTGGCTGTGTTCATAGGTTGCCGCAGTAGATCGTCCGCGTCGATCAAACGACCATGCGGAGTAGGAATTTCTACAAGTGGGCAATCACTCAGCTTTTGGTGAATGTCATATACATCTGGTGCGCTATCTTGCGCAGAGCAATACATACCTGTATGGTAATCTTCGTAATAAACACAGGCTCCTTTATCATATTCGACGCAGCAAGGACATTCACCACATGTTTCAGGAAAATCCAATCCCTTAACGATAAAACTCATTCTTTGACCTCCGCTTTGATGACTTCTATTCCTTCTTGAAGCCCTTTACTTATTTCTCCACCAACACGAGCCCATTTCCGCGCTTCTGATTCATGCTCTGCTTCGATGACCGTTGGCGCGTTATCAATATCTCCTTTTGTAACCACATGCTGAGAGCAACATAAATGATCTATTGAAGGATAGTAATTTCGCATATTCTTTGTGAGTTTATCCGCGTCAATGAGTCTGCCGTGAGGTTTTGCGAGCGGTTCTAAATTGGCTATCGTTTCGTCAATCACTTGCTCGAAATGCCATAAATCGCAGTGCTGAGTTTGACCTATCTGCTGTTTGAGTGATTTAAGCCATTCGATATTGTCTTTACAATTCATCGTACCTCTCCTTGTAAGTTATAAGAGCATTATGAAAAACGTAAACTTTGCTTCCTGCTACTGTCTGGACTGATGTAGCTGGTGAGGAATACTGTACGTTTACTATTTCGCATCCAGACATTGCTGAAAACATATTTAGCTCATGCTCTAAATCTTCTGGCGTTCTTTTGCTGAGAACTTTATACTTCATTTTATACGCTCCTCTTCGATGATAACTGGTTGATGGTCGATTAAATCAAGAACAGCTTCTGTCGGTACGCTTTGGTTTGTGCTTGCCATACTTTTGAGAACGGCTAAAAGTCTATCAGCGTCTATCAGCGGTCCGTGCTTATCAGGGAGCTGTCTCATAGGGCAGTTGTCGTCTACCGAAAAAGGATCTACCTCAACAAGTCTTGGACAGCAAATTCCTTCATTGTCACAAGGATTGTACTCGTAAAAGTCGCATCCTTTGCATTGATCTTTTGGCTTATCAACACCTAATAAAACAACGCTCATTTACTCGCCCTCCGCTTCGATGATAGTTTTGGAATATTCGATTTCAGTGAGTATCTCGATTGCGTCAAATCCCATCGGATTTTCTTTCCTGTTAAGTCCATTCGTGATGAACTCAATCAGCTTGTCAGCATCAATTAGTCTTCCGTGAGGAGTGGGAACATCTACGACAGGGCAATAAGGCAAACGACCTGTTTCTCTGATTTTTGTTACATCGCTTTTTTCGGGGTGGTAAGGGAAGTACAACGCGGAACATTCGTAGGTAACATCAATATCACAATATCCTGAAATCAACTCTTCACAGCACGGGCAATCATCACACTTTTTAGGAAAATCTGCACCTAAGATAAGTAAACTCATTCACTCGCCTCCGCTTCGATGATTGTAGGTTCATCAATCAAATCTCCGCTATACTGATAAGCGTCCGCGTCAATCAGTCTGCCGTGATTTTCAGGAATCTCCACAAGAGGGCATTGAGGATGTCTGCCTTTATTCTGATTCGTATATTTAGTTACTTCTTCATTTTTCATCGCTTTACAATATTCATTTAAACCTTTGTATTCTGTTTGGCTAAACCAACAACTGCTGCAACTTATCGGTAACTTCATTCCCCTAATCATTAGGCTCATTCTGCCACCCCCAATTGTTCGGAATTATCTAACAGTTCAGGGTTGTCGTGGATTTTTCCTATCACTTCGAGCTTATCTGAATCTCCGTAGTAATCAATCTCTCTACTACTGCCGTCAGCCTTTCGCGCTCTGTATTGCAGATAGTCTTCATCGAAGTAAACCTCGAAAACAGTGTCCCAACAGCCCTTTACGATATCTCCTTCAAATATTCTGTTTTTGTTCTTGTCTTTCTTGCCGATGTATCTCCCGAAGGTTTGCGGAATGATTTTGCATCCGAACGTTTCGAGATCAACAAGGTTGTAGTTGTCGTCAATCGAAGCACAAGCTCGTTCTCCGTGATTGACTATGAAAATGATGTTTTCTCCTCCTATGCAAATAGCGATGAAAACTCGTCCTTCAGCCCAACCTTTACCATCTGCACGTTTTCCTCTGAAAACAGCATCTGTCATTATAACTCACCCCAATCAAGAAGCTGTCCGCACTTTACGCAGAACGAGTATCTCCGCTTTTCGTGTGCCAATCTGTCGAATATCATTTTTGTGTGGCACACAGGGCAAAAGCCATCTCTATCAAATAACATATTTGAGCCATCAGATATTATGCTTTTGGGGATTCTCTGTTTCTGTACAGACTCTTTTGCTATCTCTATAGCTTTATCTCTCTTATCTACGTCGTTAGTGTGCTCTGAACAAGTTTTAACCTTGTTCAGCTCTTTGATGACTTCGTAGCCGTTCATGTAAATGTTCCTCCTTTAGCAGGAAATCTCGGTTTCGTCCACTTCCTTAGTATACGGTCCTCTTTTCAGGCAGTATTTGGTTCTACCATCTACTACCTTAAATCCTGTTATAACCCACTTCTTTCCTTCGTGCGTAACGTATTGGTCCTTCGTGAAAATAATCATAACTTTTTGCTCCTAAAACATTCTTTCTGCGTATTCGCAAGTGAATTTTTCTTTCTTGAGGTTATGAACAAGCAGCAGGTTGTCCATCCTTCTTTTCTCGCTCAGACAGCCCCAATCATATCCTCCAATGTTTCGTCCATAAATACAGTTATCGCATGTAACAGGCTCTTCTTCGTCAAATAAGTTGCAGGCAAAATCGTTCATGTCATACTCCTTTGAATGATAGCGAGGTGGGTGATCGCCGAACTATGAAGTCGGTACATCATCTGCTTGTAGTTGTCGTAATTATCGTTGAAATCTTGGCGATTACCAAAGAGCATGAATTGAACTTCGTCCCAATCCTCAATATCGAGGTATCTCATTCTGATTACCGCTTTTTCGTCAGCTTTGCGTAGCTTCTTTACGAGGCGCTCTATGCTGCTGTGTTCACTATCGCGCAATTCAACGAGATGGTTGATTTCTTCTTCAAGAGCGAGCATTTTTGTGACTGCATTTCCAACTCTATCAGTTACAGCATTGGATGATTTCGGCATACCGCTCAAATTCGGACCGCTTGGCAATTGCGCTCTGTCGTGCATACGCTCAAGTCGCTCAATTTGATTATCAATCTCTCGGTTAAGGTCGATGTAGTTTGCCAATCGCGTCTTCATTGATTCTCGCTCCTTATTCATACTATTGTCGCAGGATTGTCCTCGGACAATAGCTCGATTTTCCTTTTCCATTTGAACAATCCTCCCACCTGTTGCATTTTTATAAAACTTGTGCTATAATCAACTTGTGCGTCATTGATTACAGCCGTCTGCCTTGCATTAGGTGGGCGGTTGTTTCTTTTTATTTAGAACGGCAGATCATCGCTGAATGGCGAATCGTCATTGACTTCAACAAAACCATCATCAGAATTATTCTGTTCGTATGCTGCTCCTACGCTCGGTCGAGCAGTTTCTTTATTCCTTCTGGATTTGCCGAAGTCAACTTCTTCTGCGGTGAACTCTGTTACGGTTCTTTTGTTGCCATTCTTATCTTTGAACTCTCTCGGCATTGCGTAGCCTCTAACTTCGATGCCGTCGCCTTTTTGAAAATAACTGCTGATGAACTCAGCTGTCGAGCGCCAAGCAACAACAGTGAAGAAATCGGTAATCTCTTTGGTGTGCGGTCTTCTGACAGCGAGGTTGAACGATGTGACAGGGATTCCGCTCTGCGTATGTTTCAGTTCAACGTCAGTAGAAATGTTGCCGGATAAAATACAACTGTTCATATCGTTTCCTCCTCGTATTCGTAATCATCGAAATCTTCTTCAGCAGGCGGCATGAGCTTCGGTTTAGCGTCCGGGAGAGCGTCAGGACTTTCATCAACTTCGACGTAATCTGCCTGAATCACATTGCCGTCTTCACCGTCGAACAATGAGCCTTGTCCGTTGTCGATGGGCTTCATAACGAAATCCTGAGCGTCCTCGTCCCATACAAGCTCGTATTCGCCTTTGAATGAGCCGGACTCTTCTGTTTTGATTTGCATTACAGAGGAACATTTGTGGTCGAATCTCGGCTTGTGCACCTTCTTTACAGCATCCTGAACATCTGAATCGAAGTCGGGAACAGTTACCTCTTCAAGCTTGATCGAGATTTTGAGCGTGAGCGTAGCTTCATCACTCTCTTTGACCTGCATGTTTCCGAGCGTTCTTTTCAACACCTTGTCGAAATCGCCCCTCATGTTCTTGAAAGCGTCGCTTTCGATGTTAAGCGTCAAAATGTTACCATTCATTTCTTGTTCTCCTTTACAAGTTTTCTTTTATGTAAGTGTTTCGACATTGTTCACAACAGAAGTCGAACCATACACCTTTTGACTTTATTGATTGCCAGCCTATCTCGCGCAACTCTCTCTGCGCTTTTGCGTAATCAGGGTAGTTGTCCTCAAATTCAAATCGTTCCTCTTTCTTGCACTGATCGCAAGTGCAAACGATTTCTCCTTCGCCGTAAAACGGACTCCAATCAATCTCCTTAGACATTGATAACCTCCTGAATCATAACGACAACTCTTGGCTCGTCGCTGTAGAACTTCCTTACTTGTGCATCGACGATTTGGGTGTCGTCTTTGTACGCGATCTGATTGAGGCTGTCTGCAATGACCTTAATCACATTATCCATGTCAGGCTTCTTTGTTGGTCTGATAAGGTTGTCAAGCATCTTCAAGCGCTTTTTCTTTCCTGCACTCTTGGGGATGCTGTAATACGCCATTATCCTCATATCGAGCATAGCGTCATCAGGAAACCTGTGCTTACATTGTCTTTCGTATTCGATTCTCACGAGATTCTCATAAGCGGCTGTTTCAGTCGGTGTGTACGTCTTAACGTATGCTCCTGCGCGAGAAAAACGTGGGCGACCTTTGCCTTTGGGATCTCCGGGAATCGTAAACGTCACCTTCATATTACTTCTCCTTTTCGGCGTAAACGTAATAGCTATACGTCCTCGATGTTGAGGATTTAAGTTCTTTTCCAAGCTTTACGGTATAGCCGTTCTTAATTAGCAGCGTGGCAATCGTGAGCCTGTCACCTTCACCTTTTATCTCTATTTTGAATTTCTCCATCTCACCCCTCCAATAGAGTTTTCATGTCATCGTATCTGCAAGCAGCTTCTTTCATTCTGAATGAATTAAACATAAACGGAACAGGATAGCAGACTTCAAGAACCCTGTCATATATTCTTTGAAGCCGTACATCGTGAGTTCTTTGCATTTCATTCAACGAAAGATTCGTAGTGACGATCATCGGCTTCCTGCTTCTATACCTGCTGTCAATGATGTTGTAAACCGTTTCGTGCGAGAACTCAGTATCACGTTCAGCTCCCAAATCATCGAGAATAAGAAGCTTTGCTGCGTTCATTTTGCGTATGATGTCTTCTTCGATCGATCTGCTTTTATTGAACTGAATCTGAGAGATTATCTTTACGAGTGATGTAGCGAAGACGGATATCATGTGCTCCATCAATTCGTTACCGATGCAACAAGCGAGCGTTGTTTTTCCTGTGCCAACTTTGCCGTAAAATAGCAGCCCTTGATTCTTCTCGTAAAGTTCATCGAACTTTTCAGCGTATCGTTTTGCTATTCTAAGTTGCCTTTCTACTTCATTGCAGCACGGGAAAGTCGAAAAGGTGCATGATGTGAACTTTTCGTCCATAAGACTGTTCCGTTTCAACTGTCTTATGATATCAAGCTCTTTTTCATGCTGTATTCTCGCCTTTTCTTTAGCTTCGTTTTCTTCGTCACATCTGCACATACACTTGAACACTCTATCCTTGTCGCCAAGCTTTACTCTTACTTCTCTTGGCTTTCCGCAAGCTCCGCAAATGAGCAAGCCGTCTTCGTTTCTGTAGTCTGTGATTCTTTCGCTAAAGGTTTCATCTGCTTTTTTTGCAGCTTGATTTATGACATCGATAAAAGTGTTACTGCTTTCAGTCATATCTTCTCCTACTTATAGTTTTCAAACGGATTTCCACTTGCAGGAACGTCTTGCTTATGCGTGATTAAATGACGGTACTTCATCTCGCATTTATCGACAACCCACATCAAAATTGCTCTGTAGTCGCTCTTATAAGTCTTTCCTGACGAGCCTTTATAATTGTCGAGGGTTTCAATCAGTTTCTGCGTGAATTGTGCTCCGTATTTCTCAACAAGGGTATCGTACTCAGATTGTTGCATACTGACGTTTTCTGCGTACTTCACTTTAGGCACTTCTGACTTTTTCTTCTTTTTCGACGATTCTTTCTTTGGCTTTGCAGCTTGTTCTTCATCTTTAGTGTCAGTAGGTGGGGGAGAGGGTTCTTTGTCATTGTCAGAATTGACATGGTTTTTACCTCTCTCTAATCGCTTCCTGTTCCTGTCTTTTTCTTTTTTCTCAAGATGCTTATACCAATACTGCTGCCATTCGCTCCAATCATGGACATACAATCCGTCATCTTCTTCATCAATCCATGCTGTATCAATGAGTGCTTCGACGACCTTTTTGGCATCAAGCTGATCGCTTATAGAAGGCGTTATGAATCTCACTATATCATCGCGCTCTACGTTCAGTAAAAGTCCTGTGAAGATAGCGTTCTTTCTCGCCCATAGCCATACCAAAGTTAATATGCCGAGTGCTTCTGCTTCGGAACAGCCAATAGCTTTTCTGAAACCTCTAAGCTTCCCTCCGAGAACGTCTTCGTGTACGGCAATCCAATTCATTGTACTCACCTGCCTTTATCGCCCTCCTCGTAGCAGAGGAGGGCTTGCGTTTTTTTACTCTTCGCGCATTACTTCCGCTCTTTCGTTGATTCTTCTTGTAAGTTCAGCGTCGATTTTCGCGAGCTGACTCTTCTTCATTCCAGTGGTAGAGGAAAGCCCCTCACTCTGAATCAGTTCCTTGAGAATCGCGTTGCCTTCTTCTTTTCCGAAGAATCCGTGAGCTTTAGCGAAGAGCGACTGGCGCTCACTTTGCGTGATTACCTCGTCGATCACTTCAGGCTCGATAACACCAGATTCATCTTCGTTTGCAGCAGGAATGTTTCCTGTGGGCGAGATTTCAGCTTCAGTGTAGATACCTTCGTAGTCTTTCGGATATGCTTCGCGGAGGGCTTGGCTGACAGCAACCTTTTCCATCATCATACATGGCTTTTCCTTCCAGATGGATTTGCCTTTGTCGTACTCGGCAAGTCCGCACTCTTTGTACGTTGTGACTTCCTTATTGTTCTTTAGCTTATGCACTCTGCACCAGCCGCCGATAAGCGTTTCTGTCGGGTACAGGCAGGCTCCCTGCTTCTGCACGATCTCTCCTGATTGACCTCTGCAAACAACGATACCGCTTTCTGTGTACAGGTGGTTCGGGTTCTCCTCTGCTCTTCTCTTATATGTATCGTAACCAACGACGAGCTGTGCAGGCTGATCGCCAAACTTAATTAAATAGACCTCGCCGGTAGCGAACGGATTGAGCTTTTGCGCTTCACACATCTTGATGAACAAGAACACTTCCTGTTCAGATACGTTTCCGTTTCCTCTTACGAGGTACTGTTTTACAGTTTCCGAATCAAGCTTTACGTTACCGAGTGCGGTTTCGTAGCTGATAGACATTAACTGATTTGCCATAATTAAGACCTCCTAAACGACATCTTTGATACTTCTTCGTAGGTGATGCCGGGGATTTTGATGGAGCCTTTCGATGCTTTGATAAGCTTCAGAACAGCCTTTTCGTCAACAGGCCTGATGATAACACCGGAAATAGTGTCGGGGACCTTGCTTACGTCGATGCTCTTAATCTCCCAGCTTTTCGTCGCCGATACACCTTTTGCTACAGGCTGACAAGCTGTGATAGAGATGTTTCTCGAAGCGGTATCGCTGATTTCAGCGTCAACCAAAGCAGCTTCAGATGCTTCGCGATCGCCATTGCGCTCTGCTTCTACAGCTTCTGCGAGTTTTCTTTCGGATTCCTCGCGAGCAAGCTGCCTCGCTTTTTCCTCTGCTTCTCTGCGCTCACGTTCTTTTTTAGTGACGTATTCACCCATCGTCTTTTTCAGGATGGCTTCTGCCGATTTGAGGGGAGCGAGCATTTCTTTTTCTCTGCTGCATACGTTCTTGTGTGCTTCGTTCGCAGCTTTTTTCATCGGCTTGAAGAACTCAGTTACCTCTGCGATTTTTGTCTTGATCTGTACGCCAAGCTCACCTGCTGTCTTGTAGTCGTTGTCGTCGATAACAACAAGTGTCTTTGCGATGGTTTCGATGTCGCTGACCTGAACGGTCAATTCATCTTCACCTGATACCGCCTGCGGCTCGATTGTCGCAAGCACCTTTTCTTCAACTTTCTTTTCATTTTCTTTCATTGTGCGTCCTCACTTTCTGTATTTTTCTATATGGTTGCGAACCGTCAAAAGAGCGCCGAAGACTTCCCAGCTTTCGCTGTCGTTTTTGTCGTAATACACCCAAGTGTATTTGCCGTTCCTTTTCAGGTGCAATATAGCCTTTCCGTCTATCGGATAATCGTGGCTTTCATACGCTTTCGCGTATGCTTCAGTTTGTATGCCCGTGAGCATCTTATTTACAGTAGCTGACGTTTTGTAATCGACGAGAATCCTCTTGTCTTCAATCATCGCGATCAAGTCAGATGTTCCGGCGTATCTAAGGACCTTGTGGTACACCTTACACTCTGTCGATATTGGCTGAGGGTTAAAATCATTGCACCACGATATGTAAGCATCCAGATACCCTTGATACATAGGCTCTATGTCAGAGAGCCCAAAAAGCGTATAGTTCTCTATGGCGTTATGTACAGCAGTTCCTCTCGCTGCCGCTTTATTCAGAATTGCTTCGTCTACGCCTTTGTACAGTGACTGAGATAGCGGTCTCATAATCGTCGTAACTGACGGTATAACCGCTCCGTTGAGCGTATAAATGTGTCTTGCTTCTTCAAACGACAATTCATCGAATGTCGGAGGGCTAATAGTCTTAGTCTTCATAAGCATCCTCCGCGATTCCTCTTGTAGCCATATCCATGACGATTTCTTCTGCTGCTCCTTTCAAGCACTCCTCATGGTACTTATCGCCGTCGATTTCCATGTACTCTTCGCCAACGAATATCGGCTCACAGCAATACGTGCAGTAGCAAGACATTGGCGGATCAGGAGCATTAGGACACCTTGGGTGGCATGGGCTTTGCCTGCATATCTCACACATATAATCTCGTCCTTTCGTAGATTTCATTGATTCTCATTCCTTGAATCTTCAAGGGAAGTTCGCTTCTGTATAATATCGGCAAGTAATCTTCGCCTTTCTTTATGATAGCGAGCTTTCTTTTACAGATGTCAAGGATTTCGTTGGCGGCATCGTCGCTTATGCGAAATCCAAGCTCTCTTTCAGCTTCTCTTCTTGCTTCGGAAACGTTCATGCTTTCACCTTCCTAAAACAAAAAGTCTATAAACGACAACTGCCGCCAGCAACAGCAGGTTGAGCGAGACTGCTATTAGCCATAAATGACTATCCAGCCATCGAAATAGCCTGCTCTTTTCTTTCTTTCGTAAATAGCGCAATATCAATCCCTCCTATTTTTTCTAACGCTCTATCCAATTCTTCCGGGGAATTGATGCCGTAAACATCGCTTAACAGTTTCTTCATTTCATCAACAGAGATCACCGCAATTCCCCTTTCGTTTTTGGTCGTATATTTCAAGCTCTTCTACGCGTCTTCTTACTTCACTCAAATAAGCAACGATTTCAGCCATTTGATCCTGTTCGTCTTTATCAACCTTTCCGTCAATAGCTATATGAGTGAGTCGTCCCATTCTCTTGCTTAGTTCTTCAGTGGATAACACATCGAGCAACCCTACAGTGATAGCTTCGAGCGATTTCAGTTCATGTCCAATGGATTTTCTACAACCGATAGGACATTCTGTTTGGCAATACTTATTAAGCAGTTCGGGTGCGTTATACAAATCAGCCATAAGCACAACCTTATCAACAGGAACAACTTTCGTGTTGCCGAGTTCATAATCTGCAAGAGATGATGTCGAAACTCCGAGCAATTCAGCTGCGCTTTCTCTGCTGTTTAGCTTATCGTTGTACTTTGCAGCCTGTTTTCTACATACAAAGTACATATTATCGTTCTGGTTCGTGTAGTCGTTCCCCATTTCGCTCACACTTCCTATATGGTATAATTACAGTACAGTATTCAGAACAGTTGGCGAAATACCAAACAGTAACTTTGAGTCACAAAAAACTGCGTTGAATCTCGCAGGAGATAAACGCAGGTCATTTGAAATTGCTACCATCTCAGGGATTGAGAAAGCAACCTTGCCACGTTCTTTTTTACGGTATGAGGATGGATTCTTTCCTATAACATTTGCCATGTATTCAACGCTTTTGTTTTGCTTCATTCGTTCTGCTCTCAATTCTCTACTGTTCATCAGATCACTCCTTACTGATTAGTCTAACTAAAAAGTTATTATAGTAATATTATACTTACTGAACAGTAAAAAGTCAAGCATATTTTGATTTTTTTCAGAAAAATATTCCCATTTTGTTCAGAATGTGGTATAATTGGGCAAAATATTCTTCATATATAATGTATAGGAGGTTACTTTATGGCAATCGATTTCAGCGACAATCTAAGAAAAGCAATGGCACATAGAAAGGTTACGCAAGCGTGGCTTGCAGACAAAGCCAATCAAAAGGAAGCTACCATCAGCAGATATGTCAACGGCGTGAACAAATCGCCGCAGATAGATATTCTTGTCGAAATTGCGAAAGCTCTGAATGTATCGACAGACTATCTTCTCGGTATAAGCGATGTTCCGGTCACAACAGATAATCTATCTCACGAGGAACTTCTGCTGATATACGCATTTGAACGTGCTTCAAAACGTGATGCAGCAATAGTATGGCAAATCCTTGAAGACTATCTAACCATTGAGGAAAAGGGCGACTTATCTGCATTAGAGCAAAAAGCAGATCAAGCAGGGTGAACGTAATCAAATTTCCGAGCACATCAGAATGAGAGGGAGGCAGCATACTTGGCTAAGGATTCGTTATCATCTAAGCTATCTGACAAGAAGGCTGCTTTGTATATCAGGGTTTCTACACTTTACCAAATCGACAAAGACAGCTTACCGTTACAGCGTTCAGATCTTATCAACTACTGTAAATACGCTCTCGATATCGACAAGTACGAGGTATTCGAGGACGCAGGCTATTCCGCAAAGAATACAGACCGTCCTGCTTTCCAACAGATGATGGCAAGGCTGCGATCAGGAGAGTTCTCTCACCTGCTTGTCTGGAAAATCGACCGCATAAGCAGAAATCTACTTGACTTTTCAGAGATGTACGTCGAGCTAAAAAAGCTCGGCGTTACTTTCGTGTCTAAGAACGAACAGTTTGACACATCAAGTGCGATGGGTGAGGCGATGCTCAAGATCATCCTTGTATTTGCGGAACTTGAGCGAAACATGACTTCGGAACGCGTCAAGGCTGTGATGATTTCAAAAGCTAAAGACGGTCAATGGAACGGCGGAAAAGTACCGTTCGGTTACGATTGGGGCAAAGAATCAAAATCATTCTCTATCAACGAGAATGAAGCTATGGCTGTGAATCAGATTTACGATCTATACGAAAAAGAACAATCTCTGCTGCTGGTATCAAGGACTCTAAACGAGCGCGGCTTTTTGACAAGGAGAGGGAGGGCTTGGAGTCCTACTACAGTTTCATCTATACTTAATAACAAATTTTACGCAGGCACTTACATTTACAACAAATACGGAGTAGATCCTGACACCGGAAACGTCAGTCGCCAGATCATAAAAGACGAATCAGAGTGGGTGGTCGTCGAAGACCATCATCCGGCGATCGTCGGCGCTGAACGTCAAGCAAGGGTATCTGCTATTCTTGAACGCAATCGTAGAAGTAACCACCGTGACGGCAAAAAATATGTCAGGAAGAATACACACATCTTTGCCGGATTGCTTTACTGCGCGTACTGCGGAGGTCAAATGCAAGCTACTATAGACAGGGCGAGAAACGACGGCTACAGACCTTCTATATACGCATGTTCACGGAAACGACGGTTCAATGATTGCGGAAACAAATATATCTCGGATGTCGTCATTGGTCCTTTCGTTCTCAACTACATAGCAAACATACTGAAAGCTCAAAAAAGTTTCGGCAAGACAACAAGCGTTGATGCTTTTGAAAAGAAGCTGTTGAGGGGCGCTATGTTCTTTGATGTTCTTCATATAGACACGTTTGGACTTACTGAGATGTATGATATGTTGAGGGAAGAAAACTCAGGAGAAGCCGTTTATTCTGCGGTAAAGCGATCTAAGCGCAACAAGCAAAAAGAAGAGTCGAACGAGAGGGATTTGCTGCTTGCGGAGAAGCACAGAAACGAACGCGCATTGCAAAGACTAAAATCTTTGTTCCTGTATAGCGACGAAACAATTTCAGAATCAGATTACTTGGTCGAAAAGAAAAACCTTACAGACGCTATGGATAAGATCGACAAGCGAATCAAAGAGATTGACAAGAGTTCAGTTGAACAGTTCTCACTATCAGACGACGAGTTCATGGAGAAAGCATCTACATTCATAATGACAAACGCTCTTCAAGGAAAACGCTACATAGATTTCGAGGAAATGATAAAGACAATCGACACCAAAGTAGTGAAGAATTTTGTCGTCAGCATCATTCAAAAAATTGTAATCAAGGATGGTAGAATCTTGTCAATTCGCTTCAAAAACGGTATTGAGCATAAATTTCTGTACAAAACATAAAACAGCGAAAAGCCGCAAACCCCATATTTACTGAGGTTTGCGGCTCTATTCTTTCTCGATTTTATCCTTTACAGGATAAGCATAGCGTCCCCAAAACTAAAAAACCGATACCTCTCCTCAACCGCGATCTTATACGCGTTCATCACGTTGTCATAGCCGGCAAACGCCGACACCAGCATGATCAGCGTGCTTTCGGGGAGGTGGAAGTTTGTCACCAGCCCGTCGAGCACCTTGAATGGATAGCCGGGATAGATGAAAATATCGGTATAGCCCTCGCAGGGCTTGACGGCGCCGTACTGCGTCGCCACGCTCTCGAGCGTGCGGCAGGAGGTGGTGCCGACAGCGATCACACGGCCGCCGTTTTGCTTGGTCTCGTTGATCAGACGCGCGGTTTCGGCAGGGATCTCATAGTGCTCGCTGTGCATTTTATGACGAGTCACGTCGTCGACCTTGACAGGGCGGAAGGTGCCGAGCCCGACGTGCAGGGTCACATAGGCGATCTTGACGCCCTTTTGACGGATCCTGTCCATCAGCTCCTCGGTAAAATGCAGTCCGGCGGTCGGCGCGGCGGCGGAGCCCAATTCGTGGCTGTAAACGGTCTGATAGCGCTCCTTGTCCTGCAATTCGGCGGTGATATAGGGCGGAAGCGGCATTTGCCCGATCTTGTCGAGCGTTGCAAAAAAGCTCTCGTCGCAGTCAAAGTCCACCACGCGGTTGCCGTCGTCCCTGACCTCCGCGACCTTGGCGCGCAGCAGCCCGTCGCCAAAGGTGAAGCTTGCGCCCTCACGCGCCTTTTTGCCGGGCTTGCAGAGGGTTTCCCAGCGGTTGCCGCTGATTTGCTTTAGCAGCAGAAATTCCACGCGCGCGCCGGTTCCGTCCTTGACGCCGAAAATACGCGCAGGCAACACGCGCGAATCGTTGGCGACAATCAAGTCTCCCTCATGCAAATAATCGATAATATCATAAAAATGGCGGTGTTCCACGCTGCCGTCGCGGCGGTCGAGCACCAGCAGACGCGAGCTGTCGCGCGGCTCCACGGGCGTCTGCGCAATCAGCTCCTTTGGCAGTTCGTAATAAAAATCACTCGTTTTCATAATTAATCCTTTCCGTAATCACGACAGCGGTTACAAAATTGACATACAATTCGTAAAATAATTGACAATAAACAATTGAAATGGTATAGTATATAGTAGGGTAATTTGGAAATCACTCTATATTTTGCGGTTGCAGCGGTGTTCGCACTCGCTCTATTATCATAGACTATTTTTTGACAAATGGCAACCGTTTTTTAAAATTTGTTTCAATCGGAGGAATCAACAGTGAGAAAGTATAAAGTCGGAATCATCGGAGCTACCGGTATGGTGGGTCAGCGCTTTGCGCTCCTGCTCGAAAATCATCCGTGGTTTGAGGTAACAGCATTGGCGGCAAGCGCCAGAAGTGCCGGCAAACCCTACGGAGAGGTTGTGGACGGCAGATGGCACATGACCGCCGCTCTCCCCGAAAAGTACAAGGATATGGTTATTCTCGACGCCGACAACGTGGAGGAGGTCGCCTCCAAGGTAGACTTCTGCTTCTGCGCCGTCAATATGAAGAAGGACGAGATCCGCGCTCTCGAGGAGCGTTACGCCAAGGCGGAATGCCCCATCGTTTCCAACAACTCGGCTCACCGTTTTACCCCTGACGTTCCCATGGTCATCCCCGAGATCAACGCAGACCACATCAAGGTGATCGAGGCACAGAGAAAGCGTCTGGGCACCAAGAGAGGCTTTGTGGCAGTCAAATCCAACTGCTCGCTGCAGAGCTATGTTCCCGCCATCCATCCTTTGAAGGCGCTCGGCGTTGACAAGGTGCTCGCCTGCACCTATCAGGCGATCTCCGGCGCCGGAAAGACCTTCAAGACATGGCCTGAAATGGTCGATAACCTCATTCCGTATATCGGCGGCGAGGAGGAAAAGTCCGAGAAGGAGCCGCTCAAGATCTGGGGTCACATCGAGGGAGACGAGATCGTCCTCACCGACGACATCGCCATCACCTCCCAGTGCCTGCGCGTGCCCGTTTCCGACGGTCACACCGCAGCGGTGTTCATGTCCTTTAAGGAAGGCGTCCAAAAGCCCGGCGTTGAAGAAATCATCAAGGTTTGGGAGAATTATCAGGGCAGAGCACAGGAGCTCAATCTTCCCAGCGCACCCAAGCAGTTCCTCCACTACTTTACCGAGCCTGACCGTCCGCAGATTCATTCCGAGAGAAATCTCGAGAACGGCATGGCGATTTCCGTCGGCAGACTCAGAGAAGATACGCAGTACGACTACAAATTCGTCTGCATGTCCCACAACACATTAAGAGGCGCGGCAGGCGGCGCAGTCTTGCTCGCCGAGCTGCTTTGCGCGGAAGGCTATATGGATTAAGAATCAACATCATCGGAGGCATATTATGGCTAACCACATTTTCACCGGTTCGGGCGTGGCGCTGATCACGCCCATGCATTCAGACGGTTCCGTGAACTATGAGGCTCTGGCTGACCTGCTGGAGTTTCATGTCGCAAACAAAACCGACGCAATCATCGCCTGCGGCACCACAGGCGAGGCGGCGACCCTTTCCGAAAAGGAGCACTGTGAGGTGCTGTCATTTACCGCCGAAAAAATCAACGGCAGAATCCCCGTTATCGCCGGCACCGGCAGCAACGACACCGCCTTTGCGGTCATGCTGTCCAAGGCGGCGCAGAAATACGGCGTAGACGCGCTCCTCACCGTCACACCCTATTACAACAAGACCTCGCAGGCAGGACTTGTCAAGCATTTCAACGTCATTGCCGACGCGGTCGACATCCCCATTATTCTCTACAACGTGCCCTCGCGCACCGGCTGCAACATCAAGCCCAAGACCTATGAGGAGCTTTGCAAGCACCCGAATATCGTGGCGGCAAAGGAAGCCAGCGGCGACATTTCGCAGGTCGCCCTGATCCGCTCCCTGTGCGGCGACAAGCTCGACATCTATTCCGGCAACGACGACCAGACCGTGCCGTTTATGTCGCTCGGCGCGCTGGGCGTTATCTCGGTGTTCGCAAACATCTGCCCCGAAGAAATGCACAACATCTGTCAGCTCTGTCTTGACAACGACTTTGCAGAGGCGCAGAAGCTGCATTTCCACTATATCGAGCTGATGAATATCATGTTCAGCGACGTCAACCCGATCCCCGTCAAGACCGCCATGAATCTGTTCGGCTTTGACGCGGGCGAGTGCAGACTGCCGCTTGTGCCCATGAACGTGGCGGCATACCATAACCTCAAGGATTGCCTTGCCAAGTACGATCTGCTGGATAAATATACAAAGAATTAAAACAAGGGCGGCTTTGTCCGCCCTTTCTCTATAAGATAAGGAAGTGAAGCTATGATAAAGGTTGCCATAGTCGGCTGCAACGGCAAAATGGGCGGCTTTGTGGCGCGTTCGGTTGAGGAAAGCGCCGTATGTGAGACGCTGTTCGGCGTGGACGCGTTCGGCACGAGCCGCTATGATTTTCCGGTTTACAAGAGCTTTGACGAAGCGGCGGACAAGCCCGACGTCATCGTCGATTTTTCAAATCCTGCCGCGCTGGACAGTATGCTCGGCTACGCGCTGCAAAACGCGGTGCCGTGCGTGATCTGCACCACCGGTTATTCCGCGGAGCAGGTCGTGCAGATCAAAAAGGCGAGCGAGCAGATCGCCGTGTTCTATTCGGGCAATATGTCGCTGGGCATCAACCTGCTGACGGCGCTTGCCAAGCAGGCGGCAAGGGTGCTGGGCGACAGCTTTGACATTGAGATCGTGGAAAAGCACCACAACCTGAAGGTGGACGCGCCGAGCGGCACCGCGCTGATGATAGCGGACGGCATCTCCGAGACGCTCAGCGAGGAACCGCAGTATGTCTACGACCGCCACGCCTACCGCAAAAAGCGTTCCAAGAACGAAATCGGTATCCACTCGGTCAGAGGCGGCACGATCGTCGGCGAGCACGAGGTCATCTTCGCCGGTCACGACGAGGTCGTCACCCTGACCCACCAGGCGCAGAGCAAAGAGGTCTTTGCCGCAGGCGCAGTCAACGCCGCTGTATTTCTTGCGCAGCAGCCTGCCGGACTGTACGATATGACGTCGCTCTTGGCGGATAAGTTTGAATAATAGATAGATTGATAAAAAGGCTCGACGCTTGTCGGGTCTTTTCTTTTGAGGTGCCTCTATTTTTATACAGGCAAACCACTTTCACTTTGTCGTGCCGCCTTTTCCGGCATATACTGTAGTGTAGGAATAGTATCAAAATCAATGAGGTGAAAGAATGGATAACATCATTACCTTTGCTTCCGTGACGAGCGCCATGAAAGCAAAGGAGCTGCTGCGCACCCGGCAAATCGGTGCGCGTATGATCCGCACGCCCGAAAAGCTGCGCCACGGCTCCTGCGGCTACAGTCTGGTGATCCCCAAGCACTTTGATGAGGCGGCGGAGCTGATTCGCGGCAGCCGCATTCCCTACAGGGGCATTTATGCCGATGGTGCCGTTTGATTTATTTTGACAACGGCGCCACCACCTTTCCCAAGCCGCCGTCGGTCGTTCGGGCGGTCACGGAGTCACTGCAAAGCTACGGCGCCAACCCGGGACGGAGTGGTCACAGGCTGTCGCTCCGTGCGGCGCAGACGATTTTTGACTGCCGCCAACATGCCGCCGCGCTCTTCGGTGCGGAAAGTCCCGAGAATATCATCTTGACCGACAGCTGCACCACCGCGCTCAATATCGTCCTCCACGGTCTGCTGCAAAGCGGCGATCACGTTGTCATCTCCTCGCTGGAGCACAACGCCGTAGTGCGTCCGCTAAAGTATCTCAAACAGACGCGCGGCGTGAGCTGGTCGGTGGCGCAGGTATTTGAGAACGACGACGACCGCACGCTGCAAAGCTTCCGTCAGGCGATCAACGGCAGCACCAAGCTCATCGTCTGTACAGCGGCGTCCAATGTGTTCGGCGTGCGTCTGCCGATCGCGCGTATCGCCGCCCTGTGCCGTATTTATCATATTCTGTTTTGTGTGGACGCGGCACAGGGCGCCGGCATACTGCCGCTGAACGTCCGCGAAACGGGCATCGACTTTCTCTGCGCGGCAGGACACAAGGGGCTGTACGGTCCCATGGGAACCGGCTTGCTGGTGATCAATACCGATGTGCTGCCCGAGCCGCTGACGCAGGGCGGCACCGGCAGCCTTTCGCGCAGCTTGGAGCAGCCCGACGTGCTGCCCGACAGATATGAGAGCGGCACGCCCAATCTGCCGGGGATTGCCGGACTGAACGAGGGTATCAAATTCGTCCTCGAAAGGGGAGAGGAACGGCTTTTGCACTATGAGATGAAGCTCGCGCGACAGCTCTTCGACGGCTTGTCGCGCACGCCCGGGGTCGTTTTATACACGCAGCCGCCGACCGCCGAAACACATGTGCCAGTGGTTTCGTTCAATATAGAGGGCGCCGACTGTGAGGAGGTCGCCGCGCTGCTCGACAGCCGTTTCGGTATCGCCGTGCGTGCCGGACTCCACTGCGCACCGCTCGCGCACAAAAGCTTTGGCACAGAGGAGAGCGGAACCGTGCGCGCGGTGATGTCTGCTTATTCAAAACCTGCGCATATAACGTATTTTCTTGCTTCAATAAAGAAAATTCAAAAACTTCTTATCAAAAAGGTTGCAATTGGTAACAGAAATGTGTTAAAATAAAAAGGACGTTGATTGGGAGAGGAGGATGAACGTGGATATTTTCAATAACCTGTGGTCGATCATCAAGACGATCCAGTTCCGCGACGTGGTGGATATTCTCGCCATTGCGCTGCTGGTTTTCGGTTTATTAAAACTGATCCGCGAAACCCGCGCGGTGCAGCTGCTCAAGGGTCTGCTGCTGCTGCTGGCGGTGTATATTCTCTCCTCGCTGTTCAATCTCGTCATGCTGTCCACGTTGCTGCGTGCGTTCTTTGAGGCGTCGGTCGTCATTATCGCCGTGATTTTTCAACCGGAGATCCGTCAGGCGCTCGAACAGGTGGGCAGAACCAAAAACTGGAAAAAATATATCCGCATTTTCTCCGACTACGGCAAGAATGACGAGTGGGAAAAGGCGGTCAAAAAAGCGATCGTTGACGCAGCCGACACGGCGGTCATCTTCTCGCGTTCGCGCACCGGTGCGCTGCTGGTGTTTGAGCGTGAGACTATGCTGTCCGACATCGCCGCCACCGGTACGGTAGTCGATGCCGCCACCTCTGTGGCGCTGTTCGGCAACATCTTCTTCAACAAGGCGCCCCTGCACGACGGCGCGAGCATTATCCGCGACGGAAAGCTCTTTGCCGCTGGCTGTATCCTGCCGCTGACCTCCAACAAATATGTCGATATCAACCTCGGCACACGCCACCGCGCAGCGCTCGGCATTTCGGAACAGAGCGACGCGGTAGTGCTGGTCGTCAGCGAAGAAACAGGTGTGATCTCCCTTGCTGTCGGCGGCGAGCTGACGCGCGACTACACGCGTGAGACCCTCATCAAAAAGCTCAACGAGCTGCTGCTTGACGAGAAGCCCGAAGAGGAACCCAAGACGCGTGTGTTCCGAAAAGGGAGGAATAACAAATGAAGAAGCAATCCCTCTTTTCGCGGCTGATGCAGAACAGCTACCTTCTGTTCGCCTTTGCGCTCGTCATTTCGCTCGTCGTCTGGATTTATATGAGCTTCAATTCGCCCAGTACCGAAACGTCCTTTACGATCGGTGACGTGCCGATCCAGATCGAATTGGCGGAGGAAGCGCGTAACCTCGGTCTGCGCGTCTTTACTGCGGATGACACCACCGCGACCGTCACGGTCTCGGGTACGCGGACGGTGCTCGGACTTGTCAACGAAAATGACCTCAACGTCACCGCCGCTTCCGGTGCCGCCACCACCACGGGCAACTTTACCTTTCCCGTCACCGCCAACAAGCGTTCGTCGCGCGGCAATTATCAGATCACCGGCTGCACGCCCTCCAATATCAACGTCACCGTCGATTATTTGAAGGAATCGGAATTTGAGATCGTGGACGGCATCGTCTTTTATGTGCAGGACGGCTACTACGGTTCCTCCTCGCTGCCCTACAGCCGTGTGCTGGTTTCGGGTCCGCAGACGGAGGTCTCCAAAATCAAAAAGGTCGTCGCACGTGCGTCCATCTCCGAAAAGCTCGTCAAATCGCGCGATGTGGAAGCGGAGCTGGTGCTTCTCGACGAGGATAACAACGAGATCTCGCAGGCGTTGCTGACGCTCAGCGTTCAAAAGCTGAAGGTCACGGTCAACGTCATGCCCGAGAAAAAGGTCGCGGTCGTGCCCGACTTTATCAATAAGCCGGAGGGATTGGTGCTCACCGACAACATGATGACCGTCTCGCCGACCGAGCTGGTGTTGGCAGGACCTGCCGCCACGCTCAACAGCATTGATTCGGTCACGCTCGACCCGATCGACTTCACCAAGATCAAGAATGACAAGATCGTCTTTGAGGCGCAGGATATCATCATACCCGAGAACTGCAAGAATATCAGCAACTACGCCACGGCAAAGGTGACGCTCGATTTGAGCGGCTTCTCGCAAAAGACCTTCACGGTCGACCGGTTTGTGGTGGAGGGACTCTCAAAGGACTACACCTCCGAGATCACCACCAAGAGCATCACCGTCACCATCATCGGACCGAAGGAGGATCTGGAGAGCATCTCCGCCTCGCAGATCACCGGTGTGATAGATACCTCCAACGCTTCCGGCAAGACCGGTTCGGTGGAGATGCCGGTAACGTTCCGCATTTCCGGCTCCGATCGTGTTTGGGCATACGGCACGTATCAGGCGAACGTGACGATCACCAAAAAGAAATAAATAAGGGCGCCTCTGCGTAACCGAATGTTTCACAGGTGCCCATAAGCATCAAAAAACGGGAGTCCGCGAGGATTCCCGTTTTGCATATGCGGTATTATTTTACAGCCTGACCGGAATGTTCTTTTCGTGCAGGTATCGTTTCAGCTCGGGGATCGGTATCTCACCAAAGTGGAAGAGCGACGCCGCGAGCACCGCGTCCGCCTTGCCCTCGGTAAAGGCGTCGTAAAAGTGCTCCAGCGCACCGGCGCCGCCGCTGGCGATGACCGGAATGCCGACCCGTTCGCTGACCGCCCGGGTGAGCGCGAGGTCGTAGCCCTTTTTTTGACCGTCCTCGTCCATGCTGGTGAGGAGGATCTCGCCTGCGCCGAGCTGTTCGCAGCGCACAGCCCATTCCACCGCGTCGAGTCCCACCGGCTTTCTGCCGCCGTTGATGTAGACCTCCCACGTGCCGTCGTCCTTGCGCTTGGCGTCGATCGCGGCGACCACGCACTGGCTGCCGAATTTGTATGCCGCCTCGCTGATCAGCTCGGGACGGTGCACCGCCGCCGAATTGACGCTCACCTTGTCGGCGCCTGCGCGCAGCAGCGCGTTGAAATCATCGACCGAGCGGATGCCGCCGCCGACGGTAAAGGGAATAAAGATGGCGTTTGCGACCTTTTCGACCATGTCGATCGTAATGGCGCGCGAATCGCTGCTCGCCGTGATGTCGAGAAAGACCAGCTCGTCCGCCCCTTGGCGGTCATACTGCATGGCGCTCTCCACCGGGTCGCCGGCGTCCACCAGATTCACAAAGCTCATGCCCTTGACGACCCTGCCGTTCTTTACATCGAGGCAGGGAATGATTCTTTTTGCGTACATGTTCAGCCCTCCGCAACCGCAACAAAGTTTTTGAGTATTTTCAGTCCCACGTCGCCGCTTTTTTCGGGATGGAACTGCGTGGCAAACACGTTGCCGCTCTCCACAGCCGCGTCGATCGTCACGCCGTACTCCGTCTGCGCCGCCACGATCGAGGGGTCGGCTGCGTGCAAAAAGTAGGAGTGCACAAAGTAGACATAGGGGTTGCCCTCAATGCCGTCAAACAGCCGCGAGCCCTTGCGGACCGTCAGGCTGTTCCAGCCCATGTGCGGGATCTTGAGTCCTTCGCCGCCCGGAATGCGCGTGATGCTGCCCTCAAAAACGCCGAGTCCCTTGGCGCCCGGGCTTTCCTCACTGCCCGGAAAGAGCAGCTGCAAGCCGAGGCAAATGCCCAAAAACGGCTTTCCGCTTCGGATATAGTCCACCGCCGCCTGGCGGATGCCAAAGCGGTCGAGGCTGTCCGCCGTGTCGCCAAAGGAGCCGACGCCCGGCAGCACGGCGCCGTCGGCGCGCAGGATCTCGGATGGGTCACGGGTGACAAGACAGTCGCAGCCGATGTGCCGCAGCGCCTTGCTGACGCTCTGGATATTGCCCGCGCCGTAGTCAATAATTGCTATCATGTTATCATCTCCGGAATAGTCTGTATAGATTTTATCATATCGGCGAAGAATTTGCAACCGATTGCACCCTGTATTTCAAAAATATTTGTCAAAAATGGACGATTCCTGTAAAAATCATTGAATTTTGCAAGTTTATATGATAAAATGAAATGTAATTTTCAAGAAGGAGTGTTGGGTGTGATTACACATCTTCTCACGCGTATCGACCTGATGATGAACAGCTTTTCAAAGGGTCAAAAGCGCATTGCCCTCTACATTGAGGAGCATTACGACAAGGCGGCATTTATGACCGCTGCCAAGCTCGGCGAGACGGTCGGCGTGTCCGAGAGCACCGTGGTGCGCTTTGCCACAGAGCTGGGCTACGACGGCTATCCCAAGCTGCAAAAGGCAATGCAGGAGATGATACGCAGCAAGCTCACCAGTGTGCAGCGCATCGAGGTGACCTCCGGAAGGATCGGCGACGGCAACGTGCTCGACAGCGTGCTGATGCAGGATATCGAAAAGATCCGCCGCACCATCGAAGAAACCTCGCACGCTGATTTCAACCGCGCCGTGGACGAAATCTGCAAGGCAAAGCGCATCTATATTTTCGGCGTGCGCTCCACCGCCGCGATCGCAAGCTTTCTTGCTTACTATTTTCAGCTGATTTTTGACAACGTGACGGTGATCAACACCACCAGCTCCACCACGATGTATGAGCATATTTTCCGTATTTCCGGAGACGATCTGATTATCGGCATCTCCTTTCCGCGCTACAGCACCATGGCGGTTGAGGCGATGGATTTTGCGCGCAGCAGAGGTGCGCATGCCGTTGCCATAACCGACAGCATGGCGTCGCCCTTGGTTGCCTCGGCGGACTCTATTTTGATTGCGCGCAGCGATATGGCGTCGATCGTCGATTCGCTCGTCGCGCCGCTGAGCCTGATCAACGCCCTGATCGTGGCGACGGTCCTCAAAAAGAAGGACGAGGTGAGCGAGACCTTCCGTGCGCTGGAGCAGGTCTGGAACCGCGAGGGCGTCTATACCAACCACGAGGACGGGGTGAAGAAAAAGTCCCATGAACAGTAAAAAAGTAATTGTCGTCGGCGCAGGTGCGGCAGGCATGATGGCAGCCGGAACAGCCGCCGCTTGCGGCGCGTCGGTGACACTGATAGAGAAGAATCCCCGTGTGGGCCGCAAGCTGATGATAACCGGCAAGGGCAGGTGCAATGTCCTCAACAACTGCGACGTGACGACCTTTATACAGAATGTGCCCGTCAACGGCAGGTTCCTTTATTCTGCGGTCAGCCGCTTCACGCCTGCGGACGCCTACGCGTTTTTTGAAGAGATCGGCGTGCCGCTCAAAACCGAGCGCGGCAACCGCTGCTATCCGCAGTCCGACAAGGCGGTGGACGTGGTGGACGCCATGCGCCGCTTTGTGCTCGACAACGGCTGCAGGCTCGTGCAGGACACGGTGCTCTCGCTCGAAACCGAAAACGGCGAGGCAGTCGGCGTAAAGGGCGAAAAGCAGACCTATTTTGCCGACAGCGTGATCGTGTGCTGCGGCGGCAAGAGCTATCCGCTCACCGGCTCCACCGGAGACGGCTACCGGCTCGCGCAGCAGGCAGGGCATACGATCATACCGCCCAAGCCCTCGCTGGTGCCGTTGGAGAGCAGCGACCCCGAATGCAAGTCCATGCAGGGCTTGTCGCTGCGCAATGTGGCGCTGAAAATACGCGACAACAACACCCAAAAGGCAGTTTATACGGACTTCGGCGAAATGCTGTTCACGCATTTTGGCATGAGTGGTCCGATGATCCTCTCGGCGAGCTCCCATCTGCGCGACATTGACAACGGACGCTACACGGCTTCCATCGACCTCAAGCCGGCGCTCGACGAGGAACAGCTCGACAAGCGATTGCAGCGCGACCTGCACGAAAACGCCAATCGCGACGTGGTGAACGCTTTTTCCAAGCTTCTGCCGCGCAAGCTGATCGTACCGGCGCTCAAGCGCTGGGGCGTTCCGTTTGACAAAAAATGCCATTCTGTCACCAAGGAGGAGCGCAGGCGACTGGTCCTGCTGTTGAAAAACTACACCATTCCCATCAGCGGTTTTCGTCCGATCGAGGAGGCGATCGTCACCTCCGGCGGCGTCAAGGTCAGCGAGATCAACCCCAAAACCATGGAGAGCAAACTGCTAAAGGGTTTATATTTCGCCGGCGAAGTCATCGACGCCGACGCCTATACCGGCGGCTTCAACCTCCAAATCGCGTGGTCAACCGGACGGCTGGCAGGGGAAAGCGCGGTTTAAAAGCGGAAATTCTTGATTCGTAATGCGAATGTATCATTGGCTGAGCGGAATGGTTTGTTGGTTTAGTGCTGATTTTTCTTGGTGACGTACACTCAACACTCAACTCTCAACGCTCATCTCTATAAAAACTAACCAATAAAAGGAAGGATATTCATTATGAGTATAGCAGTTGCTTTGGACGGTCCTGCCGGCGCGGGAAAGTCCTCGATCGCCAAGCGCGCGGCGAAGGCGCTTGATTTTATTTATGTCGATACGGGCGCGCTTTACCGCACCATCGGGCTTGCGGCGACGCGGCGCGGTGTGGAGCCGGCGGCGTCTCCCGAGGTGGACGCGCTTCTCGGTCAGATCGCGGTCGATCTCACCTTCAACGAAAAGGGCGAGCAGGTGGTGCTCCTTGACGGCGAGGACGTTTCCGGCTTGATCCGCACGCCCGAGGCGTCGATGGCGGCTTCCAAAATCTCCGCGATCCCGTCTGTCCGCGCCTATCTTCTCGACCTGCAGCGCGATATGGCAAAGACCCACAACGTCATCATGGACGGGCGAGATATTGGAACGGTCGTTTTGCCCGATGCACAGGTCAAGATCTTTTTGACAGCCGCTCCCGAGGCACGCGCCGGCAGACGTTACAAGGAATTGATAGAAAAGGGCATGGACGTGCGCTTTGAGGATGTTTTGCAGGATGTTATCACGCGCGACTACAATGACACCCACCGCGAGACCGCTCCGCTGAAGCCTGCCGAGGGCTGCGTCACGGTCGATACCACCGAGCTTGATTTTGAGCAGAGCGTGGAAAAGATTATTGCTGTTATTAAGGAGAAGATTTATGGCGCAAAATAAGCAGTTATACACCTTTGGCAAGACGATTTTGTTCCCTGCCTACAAGCTGCTCTACCGCTTTAAGGTCAAAAACAAGGGCGCTGTTCCGCCGGAGGGCGGTGTGATCCTCGCCAGCAATCACATGTCCTTTGCCGACCCGGTGCTGCTCGGTCTTTCCGAAAAGCGCAGGCTCTATTTTATGGCGAAGCAGGAGCTGTTTCGCAACAAGTTTGCAGGCGCGGTTATCCGTGCGCTGGGCGCGTTTCCGGTAGAGCGCGGCGCAGGCGACGGCCGGGCGATCAAAAACGGCGAGGATATTCTCCGCGAGGGCAATGTGATGACGATTTTCATCGAGGGCACACGCACCAAGACGGGCGAGCTGCTCCGTCCGCGCAGCGGTTGTGCGCTGTTGGCGCAGCAAATGCAGCTGCCGGTCGTGCCGTGCTGCATCACCAAAAAGAACTTTTTTCACAAGTTTTCCAAAACGATCATTCACTTCGGCGATGTGCTCACACCGGAGCAGCTCGGACTCACGCCCGACGGCGGCAGACGCGAGCTGAAAAACGCCACCGGCATGATCATGGACGAAATCAAAAAAATGAGGGAAGAGGATGAACGCGAGCTTAAAAACAGCTGATTCCGCAGGCTTCTGCTTTGGTGTGAGCCGTGCGGTCGATATGGTCAACGACCTGCTCTCCGAGGGAAAGCGCGTCTGCACGCTCGGTCCCATCATCCACAATATGGAGATGGTGGAGGAGCTGCGTCAAAAGGGCTGCCGTCCGGTGGAGAGCGCCGACGAGGTGGGCGCGGACGAGATCCTTGTCATCCGCAGCCACGGCGTCCCCAGGTCGGTCATCGACGGCTTGACGGAAAAGGGCATCACCTTCCGCGACGCGACCTGTCCGTTCGTCAAAAAGATCCACCGCATCGTCGCGCAGACCGACCCCGAAAACGACGTCATGCTGATCGCCGGCAACAGCCGTCATCCCGAGGTGCAGGGCATCATCGGCAACTGTGCCTGCGAGTATTTTACATTTAACAACGAGGCGGAATTAGACGAAATCTTGCCTATTGTTCTGCAAAAGAATAATAAACAGGTCAAAATGGTCGCACAGACAACTTTTGACACAAAAGAATTAAAAAAGTCTGTAAAAAAGATAAAAAAACTATGTACAAATGCAAAAATATTTGATACAATATGTAATGCTACGTCCGTTAGGCAAAGCGAGGCCGACGCCATAGCTGCGCAGTCGGATTTCATGGTCGTCATCGGAGACCGCCACAGCTCCAATACAGGCAAGCTGTTTGACATTTGTCAGAGGCGCTGTCCCGGCACGGTGCTCATCGAAACCGCGGCTGAGCTGGACTTGGAACAGGTTCGCGCTGCCTGGCGCATAGGCGTAACTGCGGGTGCATCAACGCCTGCAAGGATAATAAAGGAGGTACTGGATATAATGAGTGAAGAAATCAAATCCGGTGAAACAACAAATTTGGAAGAATCTTTTGAGGAGTTGCTTGAGGAATCCCTCAAAAACTTAAATACAAACGAGAGGGTAATGGGTACTGTCATCAGCATTGCGCCGAATGAAGTACAGGTTGACGTCGGCAGAAAACAAACCGGCTTCATCCCTGCGGGTGAATTGTCCAACGATCCCAGCGTCAAGCCTGAGGATGTAGTTAAGGTCGGCGACCAAATCGAGCTGCTCATCATGAAGACCAACGACCAGGAAGGCACCATCATGCTTTCCAAGCGCAGAGTAGATGCGCAGAAGGGTTGGGAGGAGCTGCAAAAAAAGGTAGATTCTCAGGAGATTCTTTCCAGCAAGGTAACAGAGGCAGTCAAGGGCGGCGTTATCGTTATCTATAACGGCATCAGAGTCTTTATTCCCGCGTCACAGGCAACTGCGACCCGCGACGAAAAGCTCGAGGACCTGGTAGGTCAGGACGTGAACTTCCGCCTGATCGAGGTCTCCCAGCGCGGCAGATACAAGAGAGCCATCGGCTCCATCCGCAGCGTGCTCAAGGAGCAGAGAGCGGCACAGCGCGAGGAATTCTGGAAGAACTGCGAAATCGGCAAGCGTTACACCGGTGTTGTTAAGTCACTCACAAGCTATGGTGCGTTTGTAGACCTGGGCGGCGTATTCGGTATGATTCATATTTCTGAGCTGAGCTGGACGCACATCAAGCATCCCAGCGAGGTCGTCAATGTGGGCGATACCGTTGAAGTCTATGTCAAGGACATCAACGAGGAGACCAAAAAGATTTCTCTCGGCTTCAAGAATGCCGACGACAATCCGTGGGCTATTCTCAAGAGAGATTATCCCGAGGGCACCGTTGTCACCGCCAAGATCGTAGGCTTGACCGACTTCGGCGCATTTGCCAACATTATTCCCGGCATTGACGGTCTGATCCACATTTCTCAGATCGCCAACAAGAGGATCGAAAAGCCTGCCGACGTTTTGTCCGTGGGCGAAGAGGTTCAGGTCAAGATCACCGCTATCGACTTTGACAAAAAGCGCGTCAGCCTTTCTATGCGCGCGCTGCTTCCCGAGGATGAGCAGGCTCCCGTAAAGGCTGCTCCTGCCGAGGCAGAGGCTGAGTAATTCTGATACATACGGGGCACTCTCACCGGAGTGCCCTTTTGTTTTAAAAGGAAGTGATTTTGTGACGGCAAAAGAAGAATTTTTGGAGATATACAAAACCCACATCACGCGAAAGGGCGCCGACGAGCTGCTCGAATGGTTGCTGCGCACGGATTTTTTCACCGCTCCGGCGAGCACGCGCTACCACTGCTCCTGCGAAAACGGCTTGGTGATGCACTCTGTCAGCGTGTTCAACACCATGATGGAAAAGCACTTTGACGAGGAGACCGACAGCGTGGAGAGCTTTGCCATCTGCGGACTGCTCCACGATCTGTGCAAGGCGCAGTTCTACAAGGTCAGCAGCCGCAATGTCAAAAACGACAAGACAGGGCAGTGGGAAAAGGTGCCCTATTATGCGATCGAGGATCAGTTTCCCTACGGCCACGGCGAAAAATCGGTCTTTTTGATCGAGCGCAAGATGCGCCTCAAGCTCGACGAGGCAATGGCGATCCGCTGGCATATGGGCGAGTTCGGCGACAAAAACAGCAACCAGATCAGCCAGGCATACGACATGTATCCACTTGCGGTCAAGCTGCACCTTGCCGACCTCGAATCCACCTTTTTGAGAGAAAAGGGGACCTCTGCGGTCAACAAGTAACGGGGCACCTCAAAAAATATATGGCTGCCCATAGGCACACATCTTTCACAGCAACTTCTTGCCAAAACTCCTCGTTATACGTCAGTATGACTGCGTCGTTTTGACAAGTATCTACTATAAAATATCCGCACCTCTGAACGACCCTATATTTTTTGAGGTGCCCGGGAGTGATTGCATGGACAAGCAAACGGCAGAACAGCGGATAGCCGCGCTGACCGCCGCCATAGAATACCACAATAATCTCTATTATAACCAAGATGAGCCGGAGATCTCCGACTTTGAATACGACCGGCTGCTGCGCGAGCTGGAGGATCTGGAGGCGGCTTTTCCGGAGCTCAGGCGTCCCGACTCGCCGACCAACCGCGTCGGCGGCAGCGCCGGAGAGAAGTTCTCACCCGTGACGCACGCCGTGCCGATGGAGAGCCTGCACGACAGCTTTTCACACGATGAGCTGCGCGACTTTGACTGCCGTGTGCGGGAGGTCTCGCCGCAGGTGCAGTATGTGGTGGAGCCGAAGTTTGACGGTCTGTCGGTCTCCTGCGAATACCGCAACGGCGTGTTCGTGCGCGGCTCTACGCGCGGCGACGGCACCACCGGCGAGGACGTGACCGACAACCTGATGACCATCCGCTCGCTTCCCAAGCGCATTGCCGGTGCGCCGGCATATTTGGAGGTGCGCGGCGAGGTCTATATGTCCTTCCAAAGCTTTGAGGAGCTGGTGAAGCGGCAGGAAGAAAATGAAGAAAAGCCGGCAAAAAATCCGCGCAACGCGGCGGCAGGCTCGCTGCGCCAAAAGAACGCCGCCGTCACCGCCGAGCGCCGTCTTGATATTTTTGTTTTTAATATTCAGCAGGCTGAGGGCGTTACCCTCACCTCGCACAGCGAGAGTCTGGACTACCTGAAAAAGCTCGGCTTCCCGATCGCCTTTTATCATATCTACGATAATATCGAGGACGCCATCGCCCAAATCGAAGCCATCGGCGACAACCGCGGCAGCTACGACTACGCGATAGACGGCGCGGTCGTCAAGGTCAACAGCTTTGCCGTGCGCGAACAGCTGGGCAGCACCGCCAAATATCCCAAGTGGGCGGAGGCATACAAGTATCCTCCCGAGGAAAAGCCCACCAAGCTGCTCTCGGTGGAGATCAACGTCGGCAGGACCGGCGTGCTGACGCCGGTGGGCGTCTTTGAGCCGGTCACGCTTGCCGGCACCACTGTCAGCCGCGCCACGCTGCATAACCGCGATTTTATCGAGGAGCGCGGCATCTGTGTCGGCGACACCGTGATTATCCGCAAGGCAGGCGAGATCATTCCCGAGGTGCTCTCTGTCAGCGAGCACGCAGAGGGCGCGCAGCCGTTTGTCTTTCCCACAGTCTGTCCGTCCTGCGGCAGTCCTGTCTCGCAGGATGACGAGGCGGCGATCCGCTGCACCAACACCGACTGTCCGGCGCAGCTCATGCGGCACCTGATCCACTTTGTCAGCCGCGACGCGATGGATATTGACGGCTTGGGTCCTGCGGTGCTCGAGCAGCTTTCGGCGGAGGGCTTGGTGCATTCACCGGCTGATTTGTACCGTCTCAAGGCGGAGAATATTGCCGCGCTCGACCGCAAGGCGGAAAAGTCGGCACAGAATCTTATTTCTTCTATCGAAAAATCAAAGGGCAACGAGCTGTATCGCCTTGTCTTTGCGCTCGGCATCCGCAATATCGGGCTCAAAGCCGCCGGGCTGCTCTGCGAGCGGTTCCGCACGATCGACGATATCATGCAGGCAGATGCGGAGGAGATCGCCGCGATCGACGGCTTCGGCAGCATCATGGCACAGAGCGTGGTCGATTATTTCGCGCTGGAAAGTACGCACGAGCTGATCGCGCAGCTCAAGGAGCTGGGGCTGCAAATGAAGCCCTCGCCGCAAAAGCCGCAGGGCGGCGTCTTTGAGGGCATGACCTTTGTGCTCACGGGCACGCTGCCCAACATGAAGCGCAGCGAGGCGGCAAAGCTGATCGCGGCGCACGGCGGCAAAACGGCTTCTTCCGTTTCCAAAAAGACCACCTATGTGGTCGCAGGCGAAGAAGCAGGCAGCAAGCTCACCAAGGCGCAGGCGCTCGGCGTGCCGATCCTGTCGGAAGAAGAGCTGCTGCGCATGACGGAAGCGTAGGGGAGGCGGCTATGGAAGAAAAACAACTCCGCCGCCGCTACCGCTTTTACGGCAGAGTGCAGGGCGTGGGCTTTCGCTGGGTCACGCAGTCGGCGGCATCCGGCGCAGGCGCCACCGGATGGGTGCGCAACGAATATGACGGCTCCGTCACCATGGAGATCCAAGGCGCCGAAGCCGTGATAGACCGTGTGGTGCAGACGCTCGAAAACGCGCGCTACATCCGCATCTACGGCAAGGAATGTCAGGCGATCGCGCTTGTACCCAATGAACGCGGCTTTCGTGTGCGCTATTAATACCCAAAACCGTGGTCAACTTTCGAAAATTATTCGGTAAAACCATTAAAAAATCCACATGTATATTGACAACGGATTTTTTTATACTATAATAAGTACGTAAAATAAAATACAGGAGGCAAACCAATGAAAAGAGTTATTGCACTCGTACTGGCTGCGCTGATGGCGGTTGCAGTGTTCGCAGGCTGCGGCGGCAACAATGCGACCAAGGACGCTGACCTCAACAAGGTGCTCGACACCATCAACAGCGAAAACAGCCTGTCACTCGAAAAGATCACCGACGCCAACAAGCTCAATCTGTACTATGGCATTGCGGAGGCAGATATGAAGCAGTTCGCCGCCGAGAGCGACAAGTCCAACCCCAACGCACCGGTTGAAATCGTTTTGGTCGAGGCAAAGGACGCCGACGCTGCCGGCAGAGTCGAGACCGCACTCAACACCCGTTACAATTCCGTGCTCAGCACCTACACCTCATACACGCCCGAAAAGGTCGATATGGTCAAGGCTTGCAAGGTCACCAAGGACGGCAACTATGTTACCCTGATCATCGCGGACAATGCGCCTGCCATGGTCACCACCTTCCAGAACAGCATCAAATAGCAGCGTGTCGCTGCACCCAATCCTTTAACGACGTTGTTTGTTAGAGAAAAGAAGGACTGTCAGCCGGCAGTCCTTTTTTGTGTGCCCGTCGTCTTGACAAGCGGCGGAAAGTCGATTATAATAGAAGTCACTACAGGGCGGACGCGGTTCGCCCATTTTTCTGTATAAAGGATCATGACTATGACACAAAGTGAAATACAGCAACAGTTTTCTCATATGAATCCCATGCAGCGGCAGGCGGTTTTTGCCACCGAAGGACCGCTGCTGATCCTCGCCGGCGCAGGCTCCGGCAAAACGACCGTGCTCGTCAACCGCATCGCGTATATCTTGCAGTCGGGCTTGTGCCGTCCGTGGAACATCCTCGCCATCACCTTTACCAACAAGGCGGCAGGCGAGCTGAAGGAGCGCATTTGCAGCGCCGTTCCCGAGGGAGGCGCCGACATCTGGGCAGCGACCTTCCACTCCACCTGCGCCAGGATCCTGCGCCGCTACGGCGACAGGCTGGGCTATTCGTCGCATTTTACGGTCTACGCCACCGACGACCAAAAGCGGCTGATGAAGGAGATCGTCAAGCAGCTCAACATCGACGAAAAGATTTTGCCCGTCAAGAGCGTACTCTCCGAGATCTCAAAGGCGAAGGACAAAATGCAGACGCCTGCCGAGATGCTGCGCGAAGCCGACCACGACTACCGCAAGCAGTCGATAGCCAAGGCGTATGAGATCTATCAAAAGCGGCTGCAAACCGCCGACGCCATGGACTTTGACGATCTGCTCTGCAAGGCGGTGGAGCTGTTCCGCCAAAATCCCGAGATCCTCGGCTACTATCAAAACCAATTCAAATACATCATGGTGGACGAGTACCAGGACACCAACCGCGTGCAGTATGAGTTTGTGCGCATGCTCGCCGAAAAGCACGGCAACATCTGCGTTGTCGGCGATGACGATCAGAGTATTTACAAATTCCGCGGCGCGACGATAGAGAATATTTTGTCCTTTGAAAACACCTTCAAGGGCGCGCAGATCATCCGCTTGGAGCAAAACTACCGCTCTACCAAAACCATTCTCAGCGCCGCCAACGAGGTCATCTCCAACAACACCGTCCGCAAGGGCAAAACGCTGTGGACAGAGAATGCCGAGGGCGAGAAGATCGAGCTGCACACCTGCGAGGATGAGCGCGACGAAGCAGCGTTCATTGCCCGTACCATTATGGACGGTGTGGCGGACGGCAGAAGGTATGCCGATTACGCGATCCTCTACCGCACCAACGCGCAGTCCAACGCGATCGAGCAGGCGCTCTCGCGCAGCGGCGTGCCGCACCGCATCATCGGCGGTCACCGCTTTTATGACAGAGAAGAGATCCGCGATATGATCGCCTATTTGCAGGTGATCAACAATCCACACGACGATGTGCGCCTGCGCCGCATCATCAACGTTCCCAAGCGCGGTATCGGCGGCAGAACGCTCGAGATCGCCGCCGAGATCGGCACGGGTCTGGGCGAGAGCATCTATACGATCATCAAAGACGCCGGTAGCTATCCGCAGCTCAGCCGCTCCGCCGCCAAGCTCAAAAGCTTTGTCGCGCTGATCGACGGGTTGATAGAAGCGGAGGAGAGCGGTGATTATTCTCTTGCGGAATTATATAATCTGATTTTGGAGCACACCAACTACGAAGCCTATCTTCGGCACGAGAAAGAAAACGCCGATGTGCGCATCGAAAACATCGAAGAGCTGTCCTCCAATATCATCAAGTTTGAGGAGGACTACGGCGAGGAGGCGGATCTGTCGGGCTTTTTGGAGGAGATCTCCCTGATGACCGACATCGACAACTACGACGCCGAAGCCGACACCTGCGTGATGATGACCCTTCACAGCGCCAAGGGCTTGGAGTTTCCGGTGGTCTTTATCACAGGCATGGAGGACGGACTGTTTCCGTCGATCGCGTCCATGATGAATCCCGAGGAGATCGGTGAGGAACGTCGCCTTGCCTACGTGGGTATCACGCGTGCCAAGGAGAAGCTCTATCTCACCAAAACACGCACGCGCATGCTGTTCGGCTCGACCACCTACAACAAGGAGAGCTGTTTTGTCAGCGAGATCCCCGACGAACTTATGGAGCGCACCGGCGAGCGCAAAAAGACCTTCCTCTACGGCTCCGCCTACAAGGACAGCGGCAAGGCAACGGCTGTCGGCGTGCCGTCCGCTTCCGGCGCGGCGCCCAAAAAGCAGCCGTTCTATCAAAAGCCGGCGGTCAAGTCGGGCGTGACCTACAGCGTCGGCGACACGGTGCTGCACAAGGTATTCGGCAAGGGCTTGGTGATGTCCGCCCAGCGCATGGGCAACGACACCCTGCTCGAGATCGCCTTTGACAAGGCAGGCACCAAAAAGCTCATGGCGAATTTCTGCAAAATGGAAAAGCTTTAGGGCACCTCAAAAAATAAATGGCTGCCCTTTTGCAGCAGCTTCTTGTCAAAACGGCTGGTTATACGGTCGTTGTCCTGACGAGGACCTGCTATCAAATATCCGCGCCTCTGCACAACGGAAAGATCGCAGAGGTGCCCTGTAAGGAGAGACCAATATGCTCCGTTCCATCAAAACCGCGTTATGCGGTCTGCTGGCGCTGCTCACGGCGACAGCGGCAGGCTGCACCGGCACGGCGCCGGACGCGACGACCGCTCCGGCAGCGACGACCACAGCGGCGACCGAGCCTGTCACACTTCCGGTCACGACTGCACCGGCCGGCGCTTCGACGGATTCCGCCTTTGAGGGCGACAGCGCCGTCAGCTACAACGAGCTGGAAATCAAAAAGAATATCAATGAAATCGAAAGCGCTTTTGACGAGCTGCTTGACACCCATCATTTTGCCGGCTCCGTTTATGCCAAGGTCGGCAACGATTTTGAGTATATCAAGACAAGAGGCTTTGCCAATCAGGGCGCGCACCTCGACAACTCCATCTACCGCAGCAGCTACGGCGGTTCGCTCACCAAGCTGTTCACCGCCACTGCCGTCATGAAGCTCGCCGAGGAGAAAAAGCTCTCGCTCAACGACACGCTCGACAAGTATTTTGCCGGCTGCACCTATGGCAAGGAGGTCACCATCCGTCAACTCCTGACCATGACCTCCGGCATTCCCAACTATGTTTCGCGCAAAAGCGAGATGACGCCGAATGCCCACCTCAAGGGTACGCTCAGCGGTGACGACTACGAAAAAAACAAGGCGACGATCCTCAGCTGGATCCTTTCGCAGCCGCTTGGCAAGGTGAAGGACGGCAACTTTGAATTCTCCGACAGCAACTACTATCTGCTCGGAGAGATCATCGGCTCCGTTTCGCAAATGCCCTACGAAACCTACATGAGCGAGCATATCTTCAAGCCTGCGCTGATGAACAAAACCGGCTTTGAGGCGGACGATGCCACCACTCGTCCCTACGACAGCACACCCGAAGCCGCGACCCTGCTCTATGAAGGCGTCGGCTATTCGGCGCTGGGCGTGATCACCAATGTGTCGGATCTGCTCAAATTTATCGAGGCGTTCACCGGCGGCACGCTCATCAGTGAAACGTCTGTCCGGGAGATGATGACCGACAACGGCACCGGCTACGGCTGCGGCGCCTTTGTCAGCGGCGACTGCTTTTCCTGTATCGGAGAGATCGACGCCTACAGCGCCAAGCTCAGCTTTTCGACAGACAAGCGGAAAATCTTTGCCGCCATGTCCAACTACAAGGATACCGACACCAACCTGATCCACCGCGTATTTCGCAATTATCTCGTAAAATACAGTCACTAAAAAACCGAACCTCCATAAAATGTTACTGTACAGTTTATCTGTCACAACTACATTATGGAGGTTGTTTTTATGTCCGAAACGATTGTTGACGCTGCGCAGGCTGCCGAAAACGACGCCGCGTTTGATCCGGTCTGTCTGGACGTGCCGCGCATCTATGACAGCTGCGGCGCAAAGGATTGCCTGCGCGACCTGACGGTGTTTTTTACGCAGGAAAACCAAGAGCTGATCAACACCGCCACCACCGTGCGCGTCACGCGTGTGAGCGTTCTCACCGCCACCGTGGATGTGGACGCCATGGCGTTCAACAGAGGGTATTATTCGGTGGATGAAACCTATTATTTTCTCTGCTGCTGCGAGGTATTCACCGCCGCCGGTGCGCTGCCTGCGACCGTGATGGGTATCGCCGTGTCCACCAAGCGCGTGGTGCTCTACGGCAGCGACGGCAGCGCCAAGCGCTTTTCGAGCAACACGCCTGCGGTCATTGACCCGACGGAGGCGGATTGCTGCCAAGGGTTCGGCGGTTCTCTGCCTGTGGCAAATGTGCAGGTTTCGGCTCCCATGGCGCTGGCGGCTTCGCTGGTTCCCGTCACGACACCGCCGATCGTGTCCTTTGTGCCCGAAAATGTCACCACATTCATCGGCGGCGATTTGGTTGCCCCGGACACCCAGCAGGTCACGGTGACGGTCGGTCTGTTTTCCATCACCACGCTCTCACGCGAGGTGCAGCTCATGCTCCCGTCCTACGACTTCTGCATGCCGCGCAAGGAGTGCGACGACCGTGACGAGGATCCGTGTGAGGCGTTCAGCAAAATTGAATTCCCCTCAGAATCGTTCTTTCCGCAAAGCGCAAGCTAAAATAATTCGAAAAACGAAAAAAGACCGGCTCACCCGAGCCGGTCTCCGCTTGTTTCTAAAAAGGAAATAAACGTTTTTCGATATTCACGAATTACAAATTATGAACTACGCATTTTCAATGCATGCATCCAATGATTTGATGATGCCTGCCTTGTCCATCTTTCTGCCGATAAATACCAGCTTATTGACGCGGTCGCCATAGACAGGGTGCCAAGCTGCGGCAATATCGGGATTCATGGCAAGGATCTCCTTGCGGTCCTCTTCGGGGAATGCTGCGATCCAGTCGCCGTCGTCTGTGGCATATTTCTGCTTGCCGCTCTGCTCAAAGATATAGGCGGTATTGGGCGCTTCGCTGACCCAGAAAAGACCCTTGCAGCGGATGATCTCCTTCGGCCACTCGCTGAAAATGTAGCTTTCGAACTTTTCCTTGTTGAAGGGCTTCACATTCTGATAGACAAAGGTACCGATACCGTATTCCTCGGCTTCACCCTCCTCATGATGGTGATGGTGATGATGGTGGTGATGACCGTGGTGCTCATGCTCATCTTCATTTTGGTCATGATGATGCTCATGCTCGTCCTCGTCGTGGTCGTGGTCGTGATGGTGCTCGTGCTCCTCATGCTCGTCATCGTCGTCCTCATGCATGTTTTCGGAGTTTTCGCCCTCCATCTCCATCGCCTTGACCCAGCCGGCGCTCTGCATGATCTTGCGCATATCGAAGCTGCGTGTGCCGAGAACATCCTCCACGTCGATCTTGCCGTAGTTGGTTTCGATGATTTTTGCCTCGGGCTGCAGCGCCTTGATGACCTCCAAAACGGCTTTCTTTTCCTCGGGCGTCACCAGATCCACCTTGTTGAGAATGATGGTGGTGCAGTATTCGATCTGTTGAATGAGCAGGTTTTCAATATCCTCCTCGTCCAAATCGTCGTTGAGCAGCGTCTTGCCGGAGCCGAATTCGTCCGCCATGCGCTTGGCGTCCACGATGGTGGTGATGCTGTCGAGATATGCCACGGCAGGCAGGTTCGCCTGCTTCTGGGTGCCGTCGAGCATACAGATGGAGCCTGCGATCGGACCCGGCTCGCAAATGCCGGACGCCTCGATCAGGATATAGTCAAAGCGCTTGGAGCGCGCCAGCTCGATGATCTGCTTCATCAAATCGACCTTGAGCGTGCAGCAGATGCAGCCGTTTTGCAGCGGAACGAGGTTGTCGTCCTTCTGCGTCACCGCGCCGCCCTTGGCGATCAGCGACGCGTCGATATTGACCTCGCCGATGTCGTTGACGATGACCGCTACCTTGTAGCCCTTTTGGTTGGCGAGAATATGGTTGAGAACAGTGGTTTTGCCTGCGCCCAGATAACCCGTGAGCAGGGAAACGGGAACGAGCTTTTGTTGCTTTTTCTTGAACATATAGATCCTCCTATTTTGCTTTCGTCCTCTATCATAACGCAAAAGGGCAAAAAATGCAAGCGATAACTTGCAAAAACCGCCGGACTTTGAACATCCGGCGGCTTGCTTCAGCGCAGTTTTTTAAAAAATGATTTCAGCATTCCGGCACATTCGGCTTCCAGAATGCCGCCCTCGCATTCCGGCTTGAACGCAAAGGGCATGGAAAACAGGTCGGTCACGGTGCCGCAGGAGCCGTTTTTGAAGTCATAGGCGCCAAAGTACACCTTTGGGATATGCGCGTTGATGATCGCTCCGGCGCACATCGGGCATGGCTCCAGCGTGACGTACAGCTCACAGTTCCATAGCCGCCAGCCGCCGAGCGCGGTGCAGGCGTTGTTGATGGCGTCTATCTCGGCGTGGAGCAGGGCGTTTTTGCGTTTTTCGCGGCGGTTCCTGCCGGTGGCGACGATTTCGCCGTTTCGCACGATGACCGCGCCGACCGGCACCTCGTCGTCGTCAAATGCTTCCTGCGCCAGCTCAAGCGCCTTTTTCATATAGAACAGCTTATCCAAGGGCGTTCATAAGCGCGTTTTCCAGCGCCTCCTCCGGGATCAGGTTCATCAGCATTTCGAAGATAAAGAATGACAGCGAAACAATAACGCCCGGCGTGGTAAAGCAGGCGACAAACTTTTCTTTCAGCGTCAGCTCGCTTTTGGCGCCGCCGGACGGTTTGTCGGTGACCTTGAAAACCTTGTTGTCGCGCTTGGCGAGATAAACATAGGACAGCACGCCCAAAATCAGGAACATGATGATCATGCCGATGTTGAGGGCAGTGACGGTGTCGCTGTCAAAGATGCCGTTCTGGTTGATGATATCGGTAGAAACTGCGTAAAAATTATTGATAAAATGTATCACGACCGAGGGCACGATAGAATTGGTTTTGCAGTCCACATAGCCGAAAATCAGTCCCAGCAAAAAGGCAAAGATGATCTGCGTGGTGTTGCCGTGCATGGCGCCGAACATCACTGCCGAAACCACGATCGCAACCGCGTCGCCCCAAGGCCGCAGGATATTCATAAACACGCCGCGGAACGCAAGCTCCTCAGCCAAGGCAGGCGTGATGGAGACCGCAACGATGCACAGCAGCATCTCGGGTGCGGATTTTGTCTCGAAAGACATATCGACCGTGTTTTTTAAATCGAAAATAGAAATATTTTGATCGAACAGTGCCGCAAGCTGATTGGCGATCATGGACGCCGCCATGCCGAGGCACGCAAAAGGAGCCAGCAGAGATATGGGGACATGGCTTTTGGTCAGGTTGTCACTGAGCCGTCTGCGCGAGATGATGCGGTAGAAGAACACCGCAACAAGCGAGGAGAGCACGGCGGCAACGATCTGCAGCAGATAAGAGATCGAGTTTTGGTTTTCTTCTGTGACGGCGCCTGTGTAACGCAAAGCAACTGCGATGATGATGGCGACCACCTGCATGACCAAAAAGTAGGTCAGCACAAAGAAGCCAAGACCGTTGGCGGTTTTGCGCAGGTCACGCCGTTCCAGCTGCTTTGGCGTCAGCTGCGGCGGCATCGGATAATATCCCTGATAGGGAGGAGCGCCTGCCGGCGGCATTTGCTGATAATAATTCTGCATATCTTTCACCCCGAATCTATTGTAGCACAGTTTTCAAAAGTTTGCAACCCCGACCGGTGCCCCGGTGGGCAATCCGCGCAACTGACGTTTGATAGAAAGGATACGTGTATGCACGCGTTATAAAAGAATAAATACACAGCACCTCAGCTGCAAGCTTCCGAGGTGTCTGTCGGCTGAGTCGTCGGCGAACCTGACGTTTGATTGTAGGCTCACTTGCATAGCCGCGTTCAAAAAGAATAAAAAGCCCAAAAAGCCAAAGCCGCTTTTGACGCGGCGTTGATGACGGTCGGCTTTATCGCCTGCTGTCCAAAGCCGCACTAAAACACCCACCGGCGCAGTTACAAGAATGTAAGTTGACAAAGGGGGAGAATGGTGGTAGAGTTAACGTAGATAATTGTGTGTTGCGGTAAAATCATAAGGAGAATGACGCATATGATTACAGCTATGTTATTTGCCGGCGGCAGCGGTGTGCGGATGGAATCGTCCGACTTGCCCAAGCAGTTTTTGGAGGTCGGCGGCAAGCCGATCATTATTCACACGATGGAGCACTTTTCCAAGCATCCCTTGGTGGACGCGATCGTGGTCGCCTGCAAAAGCGACTGGATCGGCTACCTCAAGGATCTGATCGTGCGCTTCAACGTGCAGAAGGTGCGCGCCATCGTGCCGGGCGGCCGCAACGGCTTTGACTCCATTCACAACGGCGTGGTCGCCACGGCGGAATTCTCGCTGTCCGGCGACGACCTGATCCTCATCTGCGACGGCGTGCGTCCCATGCTCTCCGAAAAGCTGATCACCGACTGCATCAACCACACGCGCATCCACAAAACCGCCGTCCCTGTCACGCCGAGTATCGACTCGCTGCTCTACAGCACCGACGGCGAGACCTGCGGCAAGAGCTACGCGCGCAACACCATGTTCATTACACAGGCGCCGCAGGGCTACACGATGGAGCGGATCTTGTGGGCACACCAGGAGGCGTACAAGCGCGGCATTCTCAACCCGATCTCGTCGAGCGAGCTGTTTATCGAGCTGGGCGAAAAGGTGCATCTGTTTCAGGGAGAGCGCTTTAATATCAAGGTCACGACGCCGGAGGATCTGATCACCCTGCGCGCTCAGTTCTATTATGAAAACTACAAGAGATTTGCCAAGGAAGAGCTGAAATATGGACTATAAAGTAAGAGCATGCGTCGGCGACGGCGTGTACCGCGATCTGACAGAGATGGCTCAGAGCGGCGCCGACTTTTCTAAAATGAAGGATGCGACGGTTCTGATAACCGGCGCAGGCGGCTTCATCGGGTTTTATCTCACGGCGGCGCTGCTGCTGCGCAACGATTTGTACGGCGACAATATCCGCGTGCTTGCGTTGGTGCGCAGCCGTGAACGCGCCGAGAAGAAGCTCGGCAGGCTGCTGCAAAGACCGGATCTAACCCTCTGTGTGCAGGATGTGACCGCTCCCATTCAGGCGGAGCGCGCTGATTATGTGATCCATGCCGCGAGTCAGGCGAGCAATATCCAGTTTGAGACCGACCCGGTCGGCACGATCAACGCCAATCTCACGGGCACCGCGAATGTGCTCGATTTTGCGCGGAAGAGCCGGTCAAGGGCAGTGCTGGTCGTGTCGAGCCTGAAGGTCTACGGCACCGTGTACGGCAGCGCCGAAAAGCTGCGCGAGAGCGACAGCGGCTATATAGATTTTACCTCTTATAAGAATTGCTACGCCATGGGCAAGCGCGCCGGCGAAACGCTCGCGGCGAGCTATTGCCGCGAATACGGCATGCATGTCCGTCTGGCGCGTCCGGCCTATATCTACGGTGCAAGCTCGCTGAATGACGACCGCGTGTGGGCGCAGTTCATCGCCAACGTGGTGCGAGGCGAGGATATTCTCCTGAAATCCAACGGCGCGGCAAAGCGCTCCTTTTGCTATGTGAGCGACACTGCCGCCGCGCTTTTGATGATATTATTAGACGGCGAGGATGCCACGCCCTACAACATCGCCAACGAGGCGTCCGATGTGACGATCCGCGGCTTTGCCAAAAAAGCCTGCGAGGTTTTTCCCGAAAAGAGCATGAAGCTCGTCTTTGCCGATCCTGCCGACGAAGCGGAGCCGCAGGAGACGGTGACGCCGCTGCGCCAGGTGCCGGAGCTGCTCGACAATTCGCGGCTGCTTGCGCTCGGCTGGCAGCCAAAGGTCGATCTGGCGGAGGGAATCCGCCGCTCGGTGCGTATTTTGACGGAGCAAAACGGGCAGGTCTGATTGTCAAATATAGTGATTCCTTGACAATCCGCGTTCAAATGTGTTATGATATATAGAAACGATTTTTACGGAGAGCCAAGAAGGAGATGGATGGTATGAATACCGCGATCATATTGGCAGGCGGCGTCGGCAGCCGAATGGGTCTTGACTGCCCCAAGCAGTTTTTGATGGTGCAGGACAAGCCGATCATTTCTTATTGCTTTGATATTTTTCAGCAGCATGCCGAGATCGACAAGCTTGTAGTCGTCGTCAGTGACCAGTGGAAGGAATTCGTGGAGGAGCAGGCAGCAAAATACGGCATCAGCAAAATCTGCGGCTATGCGCCGGCAGGCGAGACGCGGCAGCATTCGATCTATAACGGACTCAAATGTATCGCGGCAAACTGCCCCGATACCGATATCGTGATCGTACACGACGCGGCGCGTCCGCTGGTGTCCGATAAGATCATCTCCGACTGTATTCGTGGCGCAACGGAATTTGACGGCGCCATGCCGGTCATCTCGGTCAAGGATACGGTCTACCAGAGCAAGGACGGCAAGACGATCGACAAGCTCCTCACACGCAGCGAACTGTTTGCCGGACAGGCTCCCGAAAGCTTTAAATACAAGCGCTATTTTGAGATACATAACGAAGTGACCGACGAGGAAATCGGCGCGACGGCGGGCAGCAGTGAGATCGCCTACCGTCACGGCATGGAGATCCGCATGGTGCAGGGCAGCGAACGCAACCTGAAGATCACCACGATAGAGGATCTCGAGACGTTTGAAACGATTTTGAAAGGCGGTGTCTGAGATGGAGACCATGAAAGCAAGAGTGCTCCGCGAAGTGGGCAATTTGGAATACTGTGACTATCCTATGCCGGAGGTCAAGCCCGACGAGGTGCTGTTCCGCGTGCGCGCCTGCGGCGTGTGCGGCTCCGACATTCCGCGTATTTTTGTCAACGGCACCTATCATTTTCCGACGATTCCCGGTCACGAGTTTGCCGGTGAGGTCGCAGGCGTCGGCGACGAAAAGAACAGGCATCTGATCGGTATGCGCGCCACTGTTTTTCCGCTGATTCCGTGCCGTCATTGCGAGAACTGCAACAACGGCAACTACGAGATGTGCAAGAGCTACGACTATCTCGGTTCGCGCAGCGACGGCGGCTATGCGCAGTATGTGCGCGTGCCGGTGTGGAATCTTGTCCCCATCCCCGACAATGTCAGCTTTGAGGTGGCGGCGATGACCGAGCCCTGCGCGGTGGCGCTGCACGCCCTTCGCCGTGCGCAGCTGGAGGTCGGCGACAACGTGGTCATCTACGGTCCCGGCACCATCGGCATGCTCATCGCACAGTGGGCGAGAGCCTGGGGCGCACGCGTGCTGCTGGTCGGCACCGACGTCAACAACTGGGACTTTATCGAGGAGCTGGGCTTCTTTGAATATTGCAATTCCTCGCGCGAGAACGCCATCGAATGGGTCAAAGAAAAGACCGGCGGCGTCGGCGCGGACGTGGCGATCGAGGCGGTGGGCATTCCGCTCACAGCCTGCAACTGTCTGGAATCTGCGGCGTCCGGCGGCAAGGTGATTTTTGTCGGCAATCCGCACGGTGATTTTACTTTTCCGCAGAATACCTACTGGCAGATCCTCCGGAAGCAGCTGACGATCTTCGGCACCTGGAATTCCGCCTACAGCGATACCCACAAGAGCGACTGGAATATGGTCGTCAACGCGCTGGCAAACGGCACCATCAACGCCGAAAAGCTGATCACCCAGCGCTTTACCCTTGCGGATATGGACAAGGGTCTTGCAATTATGAAGAACAACAGCGAATTTTTCGCTAAGGTCATGATTCTTACCGATTAGGAGAAGCTATGAGAGGCATGTTGTCACCGTCGCTGATGTGCGCTGACCCGTTGAATGTGCAGCAGGAGCTGACGGTTTTGGATAATCTGGGTGTGGATTATATTCACCTCGATTTTATGGACAATCATTTTGTCCCCAATCTGACGCTGAGTCCGGAGCTGATAAAGGCGACCAAAAAGGTGCTCAGGCATATGAAAAGGGACATTCATATTATGGCTGTGGAGCCGCAGCAGTACTTTGACCGCATGGACATCGGCGAGGGCGATATCGTGGCGGTGCACTATGAAGCCTGTCCCGATTTGGGCGCCGTGCTTGCGGACATTCGTCAAAGAGGCGCCACGCCGGCTATCGCCATCAGCCCCGACACCGAGCCCGGTGTGCTCACCGAATGGCTCGGCAAAATCGGCATGGTGCTGGTAATGACGGTCTATCCGGGCTTTGCCGGCAGACCGATTGTGCCCGGCAGCATGGAAAAGCTTGCGGCGGTGCGCAGACTGATTGATGAGAGCGGCTTTCATCCGCTGTTGGAGGTGGACGGCCACGTCAGCTGGGAGCTGTGCCGCGAGATGCGCGCCTGCGGCGCCGATATGTTTGTGGCAGGCTCCTCCTCACTTTATCAGGAGGGACTGGACATCGGCGAGGCGGTCGCCAGAATGAGTGAATTAGTCAAATAATCTTTTTGGGGTGTAAACCTGTGGAATATCAAATTGAAGTCAAGGAGCTGCTCATTGAGGATAACAAGCTCACCCTCAACATCATGGGCACGATTACGGACAGCGTCATCAACGCGCACTTTGTTTCCAAACCAAAAGTCATTTTGCATTTTATCAATAAAAGAGAGGACAGGCGCATTCCCTTTGTTCTCTCTAATGTGATACATACGGACGGAAAGTGTTATTTTTCGGGACGGTATACCTATCGTTTGGATTTGCTGTTTTGGAAAACCGCAAAGGACTATCTGCCGTTCGATATGTTTCTCAATTTCAGCTTCGTCGATTTTTATGAGGAAAAGATTCCCGTTGATCTCACGCCGGAGCAAAAGCAGCTTTCCTCGCGTATGTTCCGCTGCGAGGTGCAGGGTAATCATCTTCACTTTTTGCCGGACAAGCGCGCCATCCTGCGCTCACCGTTCAGGCGTTTTATCGTGAAGCTGACGTCCAAGCTTCTCAAGCTGATCGAATATATCATCGCCATCTGCATGCTGCCCCTCTTCTTTATCGACGCGGTGCTGCATTTTTCGGGCGTTCTGCAGCTGCCGGCGCGCTTTAACGACGAGAGCAGCTCCAAGCGGTTCTTTGCGTTTATGCTGTGGCGGTTTTCGGAGGTGTCCGACTGCAAGGTCGCGCTGTGGACGTTCAAGCGCTGGCTGTTCAAGAGGAGCTATGCCTTCTTCAAGCTGCGCAAGGTCAAGCAAAACAAGATCACCTTTATCTCGCTGAGAAGGAATGACATCACCGGCAATTTTGCCTTTGTCTATGACAAGATCAAGGACGACAAAAACCTTGATATCCATTTTATTCTCAACGACCACACCATTTCGTATATGACGATCGGCGAGATCTTTGATTTTACCAAATCCTGCGCCACCAGCAAGATCGTGGTGCTCGACGAGTTCACGCCGATGATCCACTACATCGACCTGCGCAGGGAGACCAAGCTCGTGCAGCTCTGGCACGCCTGCGGCGCGTTCAAGACCTTCGGCTTTACGCGTCTGTCCAAGCCCAAGGGCTCACCGCAGACCACGCGCAATCACCGCAGCTACGACTTTGTGACCGTCAGCTCGACCTTCTGCCGCAAGTGTCATTCCGAGGGCTTCGGCATTGCCACAAGCAACGTCGTGGCGACCGGTATTCCCAGAACCGACGTGTTCTTTGACGAGGCGTACAAAAAGCAGGCGAGGGAAACGTTCTATCAAGCGCATCCGACGTTCAGGGGCAAGCGCATTATCCTCTTTGCGCCGACCTTCCGCGGCACCGTCAAGGAAACCGCGTTCTATCCGACCGAAATGTTTGATATCGGCACGGTTTGCCGGAGCATTCCTGACGACTACGCCGTCATCATCAAGCACCATCCCTTTGTCAGGGACGAGCAGCCGATTCCGGAGGAATACCGCGACCGCGTGATTGACTTGTCGATGGAATCGGAGCTCAACGACCTGCTCTTTGTCACCGACGTCATCATCACCGATTATTCGTCACTGGTGTTTGAGGCTTCGCTGCTCGATATTCCGATGGTGTTCTACGCGTTTGACCTCGAAAAATACATCAACGAGCGCGACTTCTATTTTGATTTCAAGCAGTATGTGCCGGGCAAAATCGTCTACTCGCTCGACGAGCTGATTGACGCCCTCAACACGCGTGACTTCTGCACAGAGCGCATTGCGCCGTTTGCGGACATGTTCTTTGACCACCGCGACGGCAAGGCGACCGACCGCGTCGTCAAGCTGCTGTATAACAATTTAAAATAACACTTGACAAACAGCTTGTTATGGTATATAATACTATTCGAAAATAAAGCAAAGCGGAAACGCTTTCACCTGTGGGGTACCGTCTGCACGGGTCGATACAAGGCTGAAGCTACAGTGTATTGGTGCGGACGGAGTGTTTCTGTCCGCATTATTTATTTTAGTGCTTCGGAGGTGCTCAATCATCGGCAAGAAAGAACAATATACTCAGATTAATGAGGAAATTCGTGACAAAGAGCTGAGAGTTATCGGCTCGGACGGCCAACAACTCGGAATAATGTCCGCCAGGGACGCGCTGCACATCGCTGAACAAAAGAATCTTGATTTGGTAAAGATTGCTCCGCAGGCGAAGCCGCCTGTCTGCAAGATCATGGACTACGGCAAATATCGCTTTGAGCAGGCAAAGAGAGAAAAGGAAGCCAGAAAAAATCAGCATGTCGTTGAGATCAAGGAGGTTCGCCTCTCGCTCAACATCGACACGCACGATTTTAACACCAAGCTCAACAACGCTCTCAAATTTATCAGGCACGGCGATAAGGTCAAGGTTTCCATCCGCTTCCGCGGACGCGAAATGGGTCATCCCGAAATTGGACTCGAAACCATGAAGCGCTTTGCCGACGCGTGCTCGGAGGTAGCGGTGGTGGAAAAGCCCGCCAAGCTGGAAGGCCGCAATATGCTGATGTTTTTGGCGCCAAAGCCCAACAAGTAATTCATTAAGGAGGATTATATATTATGCCTAAGATCAAAACACACAGCGGTGCGAAAAAGAGGTTTAAGCTTTCAAAGAACGGTAAGGTTATTCGTGCTCACGCTAACAAGAGTCACATTCTGAACAAAAAGACCAGAAAGCGCAAGAGAGGCTTGCGTCAGACCGTAGTGGCGGACGTCACCAATACGCCGCAGATCAAGCGTTTGATTCCCTACAAATAATCAAGGCAAATCAGGCACACTTATTTCAATAATTCGGAGGTAAAATAGAATGGCACGAGTAAAAGGCGCAATGATGACGCGCAAAAGAAGAAAGAAAGTATTAAAGCTCGCCAAGGGTTACTGGGGTGCAAAATCCAAGCACTTCAAGATGGCGAAGCAGGCTGTTATGAAGAGCGGCAACTATGCATATGTTGGCCGTAAGCAGAGAAAGAGAGATTTCCGCCGTCTGTGGATCACCCGTATTTCCGCTGCCTGCAAGGCAAACGGCACCAACTATTCCACCTTTATGAGCGGACTCAAAAAGGCAGGCGTCACCCTCAACCGCAAAATGCTCTCTGAGATTGCCATCGCCGATCCCGCCGCTTTTACCGCACTGGTTGAAAAGGCAAAGAATGCATAATTGTTAACAGTTAACAGCGTTTGGAACTTCCAAACGCTTTTGCTGTTTTTGGAGATGACTATGATAACGCTCACAAGCAAGGACAACGCACAGATAAAGCAGGCAGCCAAGCTCCAAAAAAGCGCCCGCTGCCGCCGGCAAACCGCGCTGTTTGTCGCCGAGGGACTGCGCGTCTGCGCCGACGCCATGAAAAGCGGCGCCGCGATAGAAACGCTTTTTCTCACCCAAGCCGCGCTCGAAAAGAACACCGAGATCTGCACGGAGCTGAGCGCCTGCGCCGCCAAAACCTTTTTGGTGACGCCGGAGCTGTTTGCGCATATCAGCGACACCCAAACGCCGCAGGGCGTGCTCGCCGTAATAAAAGCACTTGACAAAAGCGCTCTTTTTGATACAATAAAGAATGGCGGAAAATTCCTCGTGCTGGATAATGTGCAGGATCCCAACAATTTGGGCACCATCCTGCGCTCTGCCGAGGCGTTCGGCGTAACGGGCGTCATCCTCTCGGCGGACTGCTGCGACGTCTATAATCCAAAGGTCGTGCGCGGCAGCATGGGAGCGGTATTTCGTCTGCCCGTTTGCACGGCGGAGGATCTGCCGCAATGGCTGACGGCACATTCGCAGCTGCACACCTATGCGGCAGTTGTCGGCGCCGACGCACAGCGCGTCACAGAAACGATCTTTGAGGAGCCCTGCGCGATCGTCATCGGCAACGAGGGCAACGGCATCCGGCAAGCTACCGCCGCAGCATGCCGCCACCGCATCACGATTCCGATGAACGGCAAGGCGGAGTCGCTCAACGCGTCTGTCGCCGCCGCGATTCTCATTTGGGAAATGGTAAAATAAATGATCTCTGCAAATGCTTTCAGCTGGATCCGGCTGACGCTGGCTATCGGCACAAACAATCCAAGACATAAGCGACTCGCGGCGATGTACCACGATATTTCCGACCTGCTCAAGGGAGGCGTGCGCGAGTGGACTTTTTGCGGCGTTATGTCCAAAGAAGAGATCGACCGTCTCGGCAGCGCGGCTTCGGCGTCTCGGGCGCAGGCGATCCTCGACCGCTGCGCGGAGCTTGGCTATTCGGTGCTCACCATCGACGACCCTGCCTATCCGCACTGCCTGATGCATCTGTACGCGCCGCCTGCTGTGCTTTATGTCCACGGCACGCTGCCCGACTTTGAACACAGGCTTTCGATCGGCGTCGTCGGCACGCGCAGCGCCTCGCGCTACGGTCTCGCCAATTCCTACAAATTCGCCTATGCGCTCGCCAAGTATGAGACCGTTATCATCAGCGGCGGCGCTCTCGGCGTAGACTGCGCTTCTCACAGGGGCGCCTTGGCTGCCGGAGGCGTCACGGTCTGCGTGCGCGGCTGCGGCATCAACAGCCGCTACCTCAAGGACAATATCGGCATGCGTCGGGCTATCGCCCAAAACGGCGCGGTGATCTCGGAATATCCGCCCGATGAGGAACCGCGCAAGTATTATTTTCCGGCGCGCAACCGCCTGATCTCCGCGCTGTCCAACGGCCTGCTCGTGATCGAGGCAGGCGACAAAAGCGGCGCCCTGATCACGGCGGACGCTTCGCTGGAGCTCGGCAGAGATGTCTTTGCGCTGATGGGCAACAACAGCGCCGTCAACCTCGGCTCCAACCGGCTGATCAAGGAGGGCGCGGCGTATCCCGTGACGGACTTTATGGATATTCTCGCCTACTACCACCAAAAGGTGGAGTTCAGCGCGCTGACAACGGATTTTGAGAGCATGTTCCGCGACATCAATGCGATTCCCGTCAAGGGAAATCCCGAAGAAAACGGCAACCGAAAGGCCGACAACGCTTCTGCGGAGAAGGCGCCCGATAAAAAAGAAAAGCCAAAAGCCGCACCCAAGTCCGAAAAGGCTGCCAAAAAATCCGGCAAGACCGAAACCACAGCGCAGCCTGCACCCCAAAAACCGGCATTGACCGGCGACGCCAAGCGGATAGTGGACTATCTGTCGGCGGAGCCTGTTCATATAGATACCCTTGCGGACGGCGTTCAGCTGCCCGTGAGCCGGGTGCTCAGCACCCTGACCTTGCTTGAAATGCAGGGCTATGTCCGTGCGCTTCAAGGAAGAAAATTTGTTTTGAAATAGGAGGAAATGCATGTCAAATTTGGTTATTGTGGAGTCACCTGCCAAGGCAAAGACGATCAAAAAGTATTTGGGCAGGGATTACGAGGTAGTCGCCTCCATGGGACATGTGCGCGACTTGCCCAAAGCAAGACTCAGTGTTGACATAAAAAATGATTTTGCTCCAAAGTATGACATCATCAAGGGCAAGGAAAAGCTCGTCAAGGAGCTGAAAGGCCTTGCCGAAAACAGTGACAGCGTCTACCTTGCGACCGACCCCGACCGCGAGGGAGAGGCGATCTCATGGCATCTGGCATATATTCTCGGCTTGCCCGAGGACTATTGCCAGCGTGTGGAATTCAACGAGATCACCAAAACGGGCGTTCAAAACGGCATGGCGCATCCGCGTGCCATCAATCAGGATCTGGTCAACGCACAGCAGGCGCGCCGTGTGCTCGACCGCCTGGTGGGCTACAAGCTCAGCCCGTTCATCTCACAAAAGATCCGCCGCGGTCTGTCGGCAGGCAGAGTGCAGTCGGTTGCGCTCCGCATTATCGTTGACCGCGAGAATGAAATAAGAAAATTCAAGCCCGAGGAATACTGGACGATCGACGCCAAGTTTATTCCCAAGGGCAGCCGCAAGTCCTTTGCCGCCACGCTCTACGCCGACCAAAACGGCAAGCTGAAAATCACCAATCAGGAGCAGGTGGACAAGATCGAAGCGGACCTGCAGGACGCGGCATACACCGTCACCAAGGTCAAAAACGGCACGCGCAAAAAATCTCCGGCGCCGCCGTTCATCACCTCCACTTTGCAGCAGGAGGCGTCGCGCAAGCTGGGCTTCCAGTCGCGCCGCACCATGCGTGTGGCACAGGAGCTGTATGAGGGCGTTGACATCGAGGGAATGGGCGCGACCGGTTTGATTACCTATATGCGTACCGACTCGCTGCGCATCTCCAACGTCGCAATCGACGAGGTGACCGACTACATCCGCAGCGTCTACGGCGAACAGTATTTGCCGCCCAAGCCGCGCTTCTTCAAGTCGAGAAGCAACGCGCAGGACGGTCACGAGGCGATTCGTCCCTCCATGCCGTCGCTCACGCCCGACAGCATCAAAAACAGCCTGTCCTCCGACCAATACAAGCTTTACAAATTGATCTGGAGCCGCTTTACCGCGTGCCAGATGGCGGACTGCATCCAAAAGACCACGCAGGCGGACATCGAAGCCAACGGCTACATCTTCAAGGCGTCCGGCTATTATGTGGACTTCCCGGGCTTCACGGCGCTCTATGTCGAGGGCAAGGACGAGGCGGAGGAAAAGTCCTCCCAGCTTCCTCCGCTCGAAAAGGATATGCCCGTGCGCTGCAGGGAGCTGAAAAAGAACCAGCACTTTACGCAGCCGCCGGCGCGCTTCACCGAGGCGTCCCTGATCAAGACGCTCGAGGAATACGGCATCGGCAGACCGTCCACCTACGCGGCGACCATCACCACGCTGACGAGCCGCGAATATGTCAAGCGCGAGGCAAAAAGTCTGGTGCCGACCGAGCTGGGCGAGGTGATGACGCAGCTGATGAAGGAGCGTTTTCCGGATATTGTCAACGTCAAATTCACCGCGCAGATGGAAAACGATCTCGACAAGGTGGAAAACGGCGACGTGCAGTGGGTAGAGCTGCTGCGCTCCTTCTACGGCGGCTTTGAACAGACGCTCAAGGAGGCGAAGGCGGAGATGGAGGGCGTCAAGCTCAAGCTCAAGGAGGACGAAACCGACATCATCTGCGACAAATGCGGCAGACAGATGGTCGTCAAGACGGGCAGATACGGCAAGTTCATCGCCTGCCCGGGCTATCCCGAATGTAAGAATATCCTAAAATATGTAGAGAAAACCGGTGTGAGCTGCCCCAAATGCGGCGGCGACGTCATTGTCAAGCACACCAAATCCAAGCGCGTTTTCTACGGCTGCTCCAACTATCCCAACTGTGATTTTGTCAGCTGGAACGAGCCGGTCAACGAACGCTGTCCGCAGTGCGGTCAGATACTCTTTAAACGAAAGGGCAAAAAGCCCTCACTGTTCTGCGCGACCGAAGGCTGCGGCTTTTCCAAGACAGTGAAAACGGAAGAAAAAGAATGATGGTAAATGTGATCGGCGCAGGTCTAGCCGGCTGTGAGGCTGCCATGCAGCTTGCCAACCGCGGTGTCGCGGTGCGGCTGTTTGAGATGAAGCCCTACAAGCGCACGCCTGCGCACAAAACCGATTTGTTCGGCGAGCTGGTCTGCTCCAATTCGCTCAAAGCCATGCGCGTAGAGAGCGCGGCAGGACTTCTAAAGGAAGAGATGCGCCGTCTCGGTTCCTTTCTCATGCAGTGCGCGGCAAAGTGTCAGGTACCGGCAGGCGGCGCCTTGGCGGTGGACAGAGAGCAGTTTGCACAGCTGGTGACGGAGGGCATCAACGCCCATCCGCACATCACCGTGGTGCATGAGGAGATAACGGAGCTTCCCGCAGACGGTATCACCATCGTCGCTACGGGTCCGCTGACCTCCGATGCGCTCGCCAAAAAAATAGAGGAACGCTTCGGCGATTCGCTCTCCTTCTTTGACGCGGCGGCGCCGATCGTGACCGCCGAGAGCGTTGATATGGACTACGCCTTTACCGCCTCGCGCTATGACCGCGGCGGCGACGACGATTATATCAACTGCCCGATGAACAAAGAGGAATACGAGGTGTTTTATCACGCCTTGATCACCGCCGAGCGTGCGCCGCTGCACGATTTCGACGTGAATAATCCCAAGGTCTATGAGGGCTGTATGCCGGTCGAGGTGCTGGCGCAGCGCGGTGAGGGGACCCTTCGCTTCGGTCCCATGAAGCCTGTGGGGCTTGTCGATCCGCGCACCGGTCACCGCGCGTGGGCGCTTTTGCAGCTGCGCAAGGAGAACGCCGCCGGCACGATGTACAACCTTGTGGGCTTTCAGACCAATCTCAAATTTCCCGAACAAAAGCGCGTGTTTTCCCTGATCCCGGCGCTTCACCGGGCGGAATTTGTGCGCTACGGCGTGATGCACCGCAACACCTTTTTGTGCTCACCCAAGGTGCTGAACAGCGATTTTTCTGCAAAAGAAAATAATGCGCTCTTTTTTGCCGGGCAGATCACCGGCGTGGAGGGCTATATGGAAAGCGCGGCGTCAGGCATACTGGCAGGCATCAACGCGGCGCGCAGACTCGCGGACAAGCCGACGCTGACGCTTCCCGACGACACGATGATCGGCGCCCTCTCGCGCTATATCGCCGACCCGAGCGTCAAAGAATTTCAGCCGATGGGCGCCAACTTCGGCGTGCTGCCGGAGCTTAGGGACCGTCCGAGAGACAAACGCGAGCGTGCCGCCGCATATGCCGCGCGCGCACTGGCTTCTTTAGATAAATTTCTTCAAGAGAATAATATGGGTGATAATTATGAAAATCATTGTTGATGCGTTCGGCGGCGACAACGCTCCGCTCGAGATCATCAAGGGCTGCGCCGAAGCGGTGCAGGAGCTTGATGTGGATATTATTTTGACCGGAAAAGAAAGCACCATCCGCGACACGGCGGCGCAGAACCAGATCTCGCTCGACCGCATGGAGATCGCCGATTGCGACGAGGTGGTCACCATGCACGATGCGGCGGACAGCGTTGTCAAGGTGAAGAAGAACAGCTCCATGGCGGTCGGCTTCCGTCTGCTCAAGGAGGGCACGGGAGACGCCTTTATCAGCGCCGGCAACAGCGGTGCGCTCTGCGTGGGAGCGACCCTGCTCGTCAAGCGCATCAAGGGCATCAAGCGCCCTGCCTTTGCGCCGGTGATCCCCACCACCACGGGCAACTGCATGCTGATCGACGGCGGCGCCAACGCGGAGTGTCGTCCCGAAATGCTGCGCCAGTTTGCGCTGATGGGCTCGATCTATATGGAAAAGGTCATGCACATCGAGAATCCGCGCGTCGGACTCGCCAACGTCGGCAGCGAGGAGCACAAGGGCACCGACCTCTACCGCGAAACCTACGCGCTGCTCAAAAAATCGCCGGTCAATTTCTTCGGCAACATCGAGGGCAGGGATATCCCCAAGGGCGCCTGCGATGTGGTCGTCTGCGACGGCTTCACCGGCAACATGATCCTCAAAACCTACGAGGGCGTCGCGGCTGTTTTGCTGGCGGAGATCAAGAATATGTTTGCCGGCAGCGCCAAGGGCAAGCTCGCGGCGGCGCTTTTGATGAAGGATCTCAAGAGCATGAAAACGCGCTTTGATTACAACGCGGTCGGCGGCGCGCCGATCCTCGGTTCCGCCAAGCCGGTCTTTAAGGCGCACGGCGATTCCAAGGCGCGTACCATCAAGAACGCCATCCGTCTGTGCAAGGATTATGTGAATGCAAAGGCGATCGAGGAGATTTCCGCCTCGTTATAAAGCCATGTCATCTTGACAATCATCTACTATAAACGATCCGCACCTCTGCACAACAAAAGCTTGTCAGAGGTGCCCATAACGGAGTTACTATGGAACTGGAAGATAAAATAGGCTATCATTTTAAGAACAAGGATCTTCTCACGGCGGCGCTGACCCATTCCTCCTACGCCAACGAGCGCAAGTCGCAGCACATCACCTACAATGAGCGGCTGGAGTTTCTGGGCGACGCTGTGCTGTCGATCGTCGTCAGCGACTACATCTTCAAGCACTGCCCTGATCTGCCGGAGGGAGATCTGACCAAGCTGCGTGCCTCGCTGGTCTGCGAAAAATCGCTGTTCGCGTTCGCCAAGCAGATCAACCTCGGCAGCTACCTGCTGCTGAGCAAGGGAGAGCGCAACAACGGCGGCGCCAACCGTCCGTCGATCGTGTCCGACGCGTTTGAAGCGCTGATCGCTGCCATCTATATTGACGGCGGCATCGAGGCGGCAGGCAGGCATATTTTGAATTTTGTGGTGCCTGCTATCAAGAATTTTAAGAGAAAGCCCGTCAAGGACTACAAAACCACCCTGCAGGAGATCATTCAAAAAAATCCCGGGGAGCGGCTGGATTATGTTCTCGTCTCCGAGAGCGGTCCCGATCACAACAAGCACTTTGTCTTTGAGGTACATCTCAACAGCAACGTGATCGGCAAAGGCGGCGGCAGAAGCAAAAAAGAAGCCGAGCAGCAGGCAGCCCGGGAGGCATTGGAGCTGATGGGTTATTAAACAAGGCAATATTTCGATTTTTATACCGCATAACGGCTGCCCGCATCAGTGCAGCTTTTGCAATCAGAAGAATATAACGGGACAAGCCGCGCAGCCGCAGCCGGCTGACGTGCAGCGCACGCTGGAACAGGCGGTGCGCGATTTGGGAGAGCGGACAAGACAGACGGAGATCGCTTTTTTCGGCGGCAGCTTCACCGCGATCGACAGAGCGTACATGCGCGCCCTGCTCGGCGCGGCGCAGCCGTATTTGCCGCAATTTTACGGCATTCGTATCTCCACGCGTCCCGACGCCATTGACGAAGAGGTGCTCACACTGCTCCAAAACAGCGGCGTCACCGCCATCGAGCTGGGCGCACAGTCAATGGATGATTCTGTTCTGGAATCAAACAGGCGCGGCCATACCGCAGAGGACGTCCGAAACGCCTCGGCGCTGATCCGGCGCTTTGGCTTTTCGCTCGGCTTGCAGATGATGACCGGTCTTTACGGCGCAACGCCGCAAACCGACACGGAGACCGCACGGCAGATCATCGCGCTGCAGCCCGACACGGTGCGGATCTATCCCACCGTCATCCTGCGCGGCACCGAGCTTGCCGCGCTGTACGCGGACGGACGCTTTTGTCCCTACACGCTGGACGCATCCGTGGCGCTGTGTGCCGACCTCATTCTTCTGTTTGCAAAAGCCGACATTCCGGTGATACGGTTGGGGCTGCATTATTCCGACAGTCTGGTTCAAAACAGCCTGGGGAATAATTATCACCCTGCCTTTAAGGAGCTGTGTGAAAACAAGATTTTTGATGACCTGTTTTTAAAGCGGGCAAGGGCGCTCGGACAAAAACGCCTGCAACTTTTCGTCCATCCCAAATCGCTCTCCAAGCTGCTCGGTCAGCGAAAACGCAACCTTTTGCGCTGGCAGGAGATGGGCTATGAGATAGCGGTGCAGACGGACGAACGATTAGAAAAGTACGAATTAGGGGTATGTAATGCGACTGAAATCTCTTGAAGTTCACGGCTTCAAAACCTTTCCCGACAAAACAAAACTAACCTTTGAAAGCGGCATTACCTCGGTCGTCGGACCCAACGGCTCGGGCAAGAGCAACATCAGCGACGCCATCCGCTGGGTGTTGGGCGAGCAGTCGCCCAAGAGCCTGCGCTGCTCGCGCATGGAGGACGTGGTGTTCAACGGCACCGACAAGCGCAAAAAGACAGGCTACGCCGAGGTAACGCTGAATATCGACAACAGCGACAGGGTGCTTGACTTCAACGGCGACGAGATCGCCGTGACGCGCCGCTATTACCGCAGCGGCGAGAGCGAGTATCTGATCAACAAAGCCGCCGTGCGCCTGCGCGACATCAACGAGCTGTTTATGGACACCGGCTTGGGACGCGACGGCTATTCGATGATCGGACAGGGCAAGATCGACAGCATCGTGTCTTCCAAAAGCGAGGACAGGCGCGAGATATTTGAGGAGGCGGCAGGCATCTCCAAATACCGCTACCGCAAGATCGAAGCGGAGCGCAAGCTCAAAAACACCGAGGACAACCTCTTGCGCCTGCGCGATATCGTGACGGAGCTGGAGGAGCGAGTCGGACCGCTGAAAAAGCAGAGCGAAAAGGCGCAGCAGTTTTTGACCCTCAGCGAAGAAAAACGCGGTCTTGAGATCGCACTGTGGCTGCTCACCCTCGACAGATCACAGGACAACCTGAAGGTGCAGGACGAAAAGATCTCCATCGCCAAGGCGCAGTATGACGAAGCAGAGCAGGCGTTGGAGGATATTCAGGCGGAGACAGAGGAGATCTATCAAAGAAACGGCGGGCTCGCTGCCAAATCAGAGGCGATCCGCTCGCAGATCGCTTCGATTGACGCCGAGATCGCCGAGAAGAACGCCCTCAGATCCGTTGCCGAGAACGACATCCTGCACCACAATGAAAATATCGGGCGCGTCAAAAACGAGATCGAGCAGGCGGAAAAGAACGCCGGCGAGTACGAAAAGAGCATCGCCGAAAAGCAGGCGCAGATCGACGCGCTCGACAACCGGATCATCACCAGACAAAAGCAATACGCCGAGGTCAGCGAGCGGCTGAACCTCATCAATATGCATTCGAGCAAGAGCGGCGACGTCCTGCAAAAGCTGACCGCCGAGCTGTCGGTGCTGACCTCTCAGTCCGCCGACGCGCGCGTCATTGACATGACCTCCGACAGCAGCATCAACGAGCTGACGAGCCGTATCGAAGCGCTCAAGGAAAACCGCGACGAAAAGACGGCGCAGTCCGGCGAGCTCCTTGAAATGCTCGACAGCTACACCGAGAAGATCGCGGAGGGAGAGGCGGCAGCCGCCTCGCTCTCCAACGCCATAGACGGACTTTCCATCAAGCTCGAAGCCAAGCAAAAGCGTGCGGAGGACTGCAAGCGCGAGAACGACCGTCTCACGCTCGACATCAACGAGCACCGCCGCAAGATCACCTTTTTGGAAAACATGGAGCGCAATCTCGAGGGCTTCTCCAAGAGTGTCAAGCAGGTGGTCAACGCCGCCAAGGGCGGCAAGCTGCACGGTGTTTTCGGACCCGTTTCGCGCGTGATCTCGGTGCCCAAGCAGTACGCCACTGCGATCGAGATCGCGCTGGGCGCTGCCATGCAGCATATCGTGGTCGGCAGCGACGAGGACGCCAAGCAGGCGATCCGCTACCTGAAAGCCACTGACGGCGGCAGAGCGACCTTTTTGCCGCTCAACACCATCAAGCCGCGCGAGCTGCGCGAGAGCAGACTCGATGATTGCGTCGGCTTTGTGGGCGTGGCGGCTGCGCTCTGTGCCTGCGACGACAAGTTCCGCAACATCCGCGACAACCTGCTCGGCAAGATCGTGATCGCCGACGACCTCAACAGCGCCACGGCGATTGCCAAGCAGTACGGCTACCGCTTCAAGGTCGTCACCCTCGACGGTCAGGTCGTCAACGCCGGCGGTTCGCTCACGGGCGGTTCGCTGGCGCGCAGCACCGGCGTGCTGAGCCGCGCAGCCGAGATCGCACAGCTGAAGGCGCAGACCGAAAAGCTCAGCGCCGCCATGCAGCAGTCGCAGGCGCTCACGGAGCAGACCGGCAAGGAGCTTGCCGCGATCGAAGCGGAGCTGCTCGACAGCCGCTCTGCGCTCTCCGTCCTTCAGCAGGAGCTGGTGCGTCTGGACGCGGAAAAACGCGCCTGCGAAAACGAGCTGGCAGCTGCACGCGACACGGCGGACAGCGCCGAAACAGAGATCAACACCTGTCTGGAGCGCATCGAGGGACTCAAAAAGAACCGCGAACAGGCGCGCCAAAGACTGACAGAGTTAAATATAAAAATCGCCGACGCGGAGCAAAAGGTCAACGCCGTCACAGGCGACCGCGCCGAGCTGACAAAGCAGCGTGAATCGCTGACCGATGATTTGCAGAATATCCGTCTGGAGATCGTCACCGTGCAAAAGGATATAGACGCGCTCAATGCCGAGATCGTTCACGCCAAAAATTCGGGCTCCGACATGGACGAGCGCCGCGCCGCGCTGAACGCACAGATCGCGTCCTTTCAGCAGTCTATCGCCGAAAAGCAGGCGGAGATCGACGGCTACGACCGCCTGACCGAAAAGCTCCTGCAAACCCGTCAGGCACAGGAGCGGCAGCAGGAGGCGCTCGCGCAGCAGCGCAGTCTGCTCGAAAAGCGCAGCGTGGACATCCGCGCCGCCGAGCGCGCCAAAACCGCCGAGCGCGAGAATTCCGGCAGAGAGCTGGCACGCTTGGAGGAGAGAAAGATCAACCTGCAAAAGGAATATGACACCATCATTTCCAAGCTGTGGGAGGAATATGAGCTGACACGCCGCGAGGCGGAAAAGATCGCCGTCAAGATCGAGGAGCCTGCCAAGGCGCAAAAGCGGCTGACAAGTCTCAAACAGAGCATCAAGGCGCTCGGCAGCGTCAACGTGTCGGCGATCGAAGAATACAAAGAGGTGTCGGAGCGCTACGAGTTCATGAGCGTGCAGGTGCGCGATGTGGAGAAATCCAAAAATGAGATCGAGCGGCTGATCACCTCGCTCACCAAACAGATGAAAGAGGTATTTGTAGAGAGCTTTGAGCAGATCAACCGCAACTTTACCTTTACCTTCAAGGAGCTGTTCGGCGGCGGCACGGCTTCGCTTTCCCTTGCCGACCCCGAAAATATACTGACGAGCGGCATCGACATCGTCGTGCATCCGCCCGGAAAGATCGTCGTGCACCTCGACGCGCTGTCCGGCGGCGAAAAGGCGCTGGTCGCCATCGCCCTGTACTTTGCGATCATGAAGGTGCGTCCGGCTCCGTTCTGCGTCATGGACGAGATCGAAGCCGCGCTCGACGATGTAAACGTCAACCGCTTTGCCGGCTATCTGCGGCGGCTGACCGACAAAACGCAGTTTATCCTGATCACCCACCGCCGCGGCACGATGGAAGAGGCCGACGTGCTCTACGGCGTCACCATGCAGGACGAGGGCATTTCCAAGCTGTTGGAGCTGCGCTCGACAGAGGTTGCCGAAAAACTCGGTATCAAAACGAATTAAAAAAAGGAATGATGATATGGGCATTTTCAGTAAAATCAAGGAAGGCTTGAGAAAAACAAGAAAAGCAGTCATGGGACAGATCGAAGCCCTGCTGCGCTCCTTTACAAAAATCGACGAGGATCTGTTTGAGGAACTGGAGGAGCTGTTGGTGATGGGCGATGTGGGCGTCCCGACGGCAGAAAAAATCTGTTCCGAGCTGCGCGTGCGCGTCAAAAAGAACGGCATAACCGACCCCAAGGAGATCAACGGTCTGCTGCAGGAGATCATCACCGAAATGCTCTCCGGCGGCGAGGAGCTGGACATTTCCACCTCGCCCTCCATTATTCTGGTCATCGGCGTAAACGGCGTGGGCAAGACCACCACCATCGGCAAGCTCGCCAAAATGCTGTCCGACGACGGCAAGCGCGTGCTGCTGGCGGCCGCCGACACCTTCCGTGCGGCGGCGATCGACCAGCTCGATATTTGGGCACAGCGCGCAGGCTGTGAGATCATCAAGCAAAACGAGGGCAGCGACCCGGCTGCGGTCATTTTTGACGCGATCGCGGCGGCAAAGGCGAGAGGTGCGGATGTGATCATCTGCGACACCGCCGGCAGACTGCACAACAAAAAGCATTTGATGGATGAGCTGGCAAAGATCAATCGCGTCATCGACCGCGAGCTGCCCGACGCCGCAAAGGAGAAGCTCCTTGTGCTCGACGCCACAACGGGTCAGAACGCCGTCAACCAGGCGGAGCAGTTCCGCGATGCGACCGGCATCACCGGCATCGTGCTCACCAAGCTCGACGGCACTGCCAAGGGCGGCGTGGTGCTCGCCATCAAGGAGGGCTTGGGTATTCCCGTCAAGCTCATCGGCGTAGGCGAGCAGATAGACGATCTGCAGCCGTTCAACGCGGAGGAATTTGCGCGGGCACTGTTTGAAACCGTGGAGTGAGAAACATGAAATTTATTATTGCGACCAACAACGCCAAAAAGCTTGTGGAGATGGAGCGCATCCTTGCTCCGCTCGGCATCGAGGCGGTCTCGGCGCGCGACGCCGGTGTGGTGCTCGACGAAGTGGACGAAACCGGCACCACCTTTGCCGAAAACGCCTTTCAAAAGGCAAACGCAGCCTTTGTCAAAACCGGCATGCCTGCCGTGGCGGACGACTCGGGCATTTGCGTAGACGCCCTTGACGGCAGACCGGGCATCTATTCGGCGCGTTACTGTCCGGAGCTTTGTCACAGCGACGAGGACAGGACCCAGCGCATTCTCGACGAGCTAAAGGACGTTCCCGAGGGACAGCGCGGCGCGCACTACACCTGCGCCATCTGTTGCATTCTCCCGAACGGCGAGAAAATCGAGATAGAAGAGATCTGCGAGGGCACCATCGGCTATGCGTTTATCGGCGACGGCGGCTTTGGCTACGACCCGATCTTTATGCAGGGCGACAAGACCTTTGCGCAGCTTTCCGCCGAGGAAAAGGACAAGGTGAGCCACCGCGGCAAGGCGCTCCGTGCGCTCAAAACAAAGCTGGAAGCGTATATGAAGGGGAAAAATCATGCTGACAAGTAAACAGAGAGCCTATCTGAGAGGGCTTGCCAACACGCTCGAAACCATCCTGATCGTTGGCAAGGGCGAAATCACCGACAATATCATCATGCAGGCGGACACCGCGCTGACCGCACGCGAGATCATCAAGGGAAAGCGGCTTGAGACCAGCGCCTATTCCGCACGCGAATGTGCCGAGCTGCTGGCGGAAAAGTGCGGCGCGGACGTGGTGCAGGTCATCGGCTCCAAATTCATCCTGTACCGTCCGAATCCCGACGAACCGGTGATCAAGCTGCCAAGGGCAAAGAAATGAGCGGAAGTGGTTGGATGAGCGAAAGAGATTATAAGCAAATCATCAGAGGGTTGATGGGCGACTACCGCTACACCCACAGCTGCAACGTGGCACAGGAAGCGGTGGCGCTCGCAGATCTTTACGGCTGCGACATAAAAAAGGCGTATCTCGCCGGCATTCTGCACGACATCACCAAGGAAATACCGCACGAAGAACAGTTGCAAATTATGAAAGACGGTGGTATAATCTTAGACAGTGTGCAGCAGAACGCGCCAAAGCTCTGGCACTCTGTCAGCGGCAGCGTCTATGTGCAGACGCATCTGGGTATCGGCGACAGCGACGTCATCAATGCCATCCGCTATCATACCACCGGCAGAAAGGGCATGTCGCTGCTCGAAAAGATCATCTACACCGCCGATTACACCTCCGCAGAGCGCAGCTATCCGGGCGCCGACATCATGCGCGAAAAGTCGCGCCAAAGCCTGGAGGACGCCATGCTGTTCAGCTGTCAGTACACGCTGCAAAAGCTCTCCGAACAAGCGGCGGCGATCCATCCCGACCAGCTGGACTGCTACAACGAAATCGTATTGAACCGGAAAGGATAAATATATGACATCATTGGAAACCGCGCTCCTCGCCGTCAAGGCACTCGACGGCAAAAAGGGGCTGAACATACAGGTTATTGAGATCAGCGATATTTCGGTGCTCGCCGACTATATGGTCATCGCCACCGGCACCAGCTCCACCCACGTCAAGGCGCTTGCCGACGAGGTGGAATACCGTCTTGACGAAGCAGGTATTTCCGTCAGCCACATCGAGGGCTACCGCTCCAACACATGGATACTGCTCGACTACATCGACGTGATCGTGCATGTCTTTGACAACGAGGCAAGAGATTTCTACGACCTCGACAGAATGTGGGCAGACGGAAATCCCGTCGATATTTCGGGTATCATCAAAGAGAATTAATAAATTCTGTTCTAAATTCCAAAAGCGATAAACTGATTTGGAATTTGGAATGTGGAATTTGAAATTGCGGTCGGGACGGAGAGCGTGGTGGTTCCGCTACCGCAGTGACCCGAATGGATCAATAGGGTGCGCTGTTTGAATTCTTAATTCATAATGCGTAATGCATAATTGATTGGGAGGAAGGGTTAGGCGGTTATGCTGTTTTTCTTGGCACTCCAAAGCCTTCTCCCGAGGAGAAGGTGGCACACTGCTTGTGATGGCGGTACCCTTCATATAATCGGTCAGTAATAGAAGCAGTTGTGTTGAGTACAAACGCCGGCGGCAGTGTGACGGAAGAGGGCAAGCGAAGCGCTTCCTATCTCGGACGGTCAGCAAAAGGACAGGTTCGCTTGCCCTCTTCCGTCACGGCACCGCAAGGCTTCTGCGCTAATAAAGGTTGATTATATTCCTGAACGTTGCAATTACAGTAACAATAGTGCGTAGGCACCGCGCCACCTTCTCCTCGGGAGAAGGCTTTCGCTCACTTAAACGTTTCCTTACTATGATGCTATTGTCACTCACTGCAACGTCAAGCTATACACCCACAGCAAGACAAATCTGGAGCGAAGCGACCCATTCCAAATTCCAAACTCCAAATTCCACATTCCACATTTATAAACTCAACTCTTAACTCTAAATAAAAACCGGAGGGATCAATTTGAAATATAATCACAAGGCAATTGAGTCGAAATGGCAAAAAATCTGGGAGGATAAGGGCGTTTTTCATGCGAGCGACGACAGCTCCAAGGAAAAGTTTTATGCGCTGATCGAGTTTCCTTATCCGTCCGGTCAGGGTCTGCACGTCGGACATCCGCGTCCCTACACCGCGCTGGATACCGTAGCCAGAAAAAAGAGATTGCAGGGACTCAATGTGCTCTATCCCATCGGCTGGGACGCCTTTGGTCTGCCCACCGAGAACTACGCGATCAAGAACCACATCCATCCCGAGATCGTCACCAAGAACAATATCGCGCGTTTCAAAAAGCAGATCCAGTCGCTGGGCATCTCCTTTGACTGGAGCCGCGAGGTCAACACCACCGACCCCGATTATTACAAGTGGACGCAGTGGATCTTTATTCAGCTGTTCAAGCATGATCTTGCCTACAAAAAGGAAATGAACGTCAACTGGTGCACCTCCTGCAAGTGTGTGCTCGCCAACGAGGAGGTCGTCAACGGCGTCTGCGAGCGCTGCGGCAGCGAGGTCGTCCACAAGGTCAAGTCCCAGTGGATGCTCAAGATCACCGAGTATGCCGACAGACTCATCAACGACCTCGATCTGGTCAACTATCCCGAGCGCGTCAAGGCGCAGCAAAAGAACTGGATCGGCAGAAGCACCGGCGCGGAGGTCGATTTCGGCACCACCACCGGCGACACGCTGACCGTCTACACCACACGCGCCGACACGCTCTACGGCGCCACCTACATGGTTATTTCTCCCGAGCATCCGCTGATCGAAAAGTGGGCGGACAAGCTCCAAAATATGGACGCGATCCGCGCTTATCAGGCGGCTGCCGCCAGAAAATCCGACTTTGAGCGCACCGAGGTCGCCAAAGACAAAACCGGCGTCAAGCTTGAGGGCGTCCGCGCGATCAATCCCGTCAACAACAAGGAGATTCCGATCTTTATCTCCGACTATGTGCTCGTTTCCTACGGCACCGGCGCGATCATGGCGGTGCCGGCGCATGACACGCGCGACTGGGAATTTGCCAAAAAGTTTGACCTCCCGATCATCGAGGTCGTCAAGGGCGGCAACGTGCAGGAGGAAGCCTTTACCGACTGCGCCACCGGCATCATGGTGAATTCCGGCATGCTCGACGGACTTTCTGTTGACGACGCCAAGGTCAAGATCATCGATTGGCTCACAGGAGAGGGCAAGGGTCACGCCAAGGTGAACTACAAGCTCCGCGACTGGGTATTCTCCCGTCAGCGCTATTGGGGCGAGCCGATCCCGATCGTACACTGCGACAAGTGCGGCTATGTGCCGCTTGACGAGAGCGAGCTGCCGCTCAGACTGCCGATGGTCGAGTCCTATGAACCGACCGATACCGGCGAATCGCCGCTTGCCAATATGACCGACTGGATCCGCACCACCTGTCCCAAGTGCGGCGGCGCTGCCCTGCGCGAGACCGACACCATGCCGCAGTGGGCAGGCTCCTCCTGGTACTATCTGCGCTACATGGATCCCCACAACAACGAGGCGCTCGCGTCCAAGGAAGCCCTCAATTACTGGTCGCCCGTCGACTGGTACAACGGCGGCATGGAGCACACGACGCTCCACCTGCTCTACAGCCGTTTCTGGCACAAATTCCTCTATGACATCGGCGTTGTTCCCACGCCCGAGCCTTACGCCAAGCGCACCTCGCACGGCATGATCCTCGGCGAGAACGGCGAAAAGATGAGCAAGTCGCGCGGCAACGTCGTCAACCCCGACGAGATCGTGGACGAGTACGGCGCGGACACCATGCGTCTGTATGAGATGTTCATCGGCGACTTTGAAAAGGCTGCTCCTTGGAGCCAAGCGAGCATTCGCGGCTGCCGCCGCTTTATCGAGCGCTACTGGAATTTGCAGAATATTTTGATCGACGGCGACGCGATCCGTCCCGAGCTGGAGAGCACGTTCCACAAGGCGATCAAAAAGGTCGGCGACGACATCGAAAACATCAAGTTCAACACCGCTATCGCCGCGCTGATGGCGCTGATCAACGATATAAGCAACGTCAAGTCCATCAACAGGGAAGAGCTGCGCATTTTCTCCATCCTGCTCAATCCCTTTGCGCCGCACATCACCGAGGAGGTCTACGAGGCCAACAAGCTGGGCGAGGGCATTCTTGCCGAGGCACAGTGGCCGCAGTATGACGAGGCAAAGTGTGTGGACGAAACCGTAGAGATCGTCGTGCAGGTCAACGGCAAGATCAAGGCGAAGCTCAACGTGCCCGTAGACGCAGACAGAGAGAGCATGCTCGCCATGGCAAAGGAGAACGAAAAGGTGCAGGCGGCGATCGCCGGCATGACCGTTATCAAGGAGATCGCGGTGCCCAAAAAGCTCGTTAACCTTGTTGTCAAGCCGTCCAAATAACCGTTTTTAATACGTTCAATGCCGCATGCCGCAAGGGTGCGGCATTGCCGGATAAGGGGGATCTTGATGTTCACCAAGGAACAAACGAACGTCTGCAAGGGCGTGGGCGTGTTGCTGTTGCTGTTTCATCACATGTATATGTCGGTTTCGTTCACGGAGAGCATGACCCTGTGGTTTTCCGACCCGACGGTGTTGGCGAATATCGCCGTCGGGATGCGCGTCTGCGTCTGGATCTTCGCGTTTTTGTCCGCCTACGGGCTGACCTGCAAATACAACAGCCTGCCGGAGAGCGAGCGCCGTTGGTTCGTGCCGCGGCAATGGCTGTCGCTGATGAAGCCGTTTTGGCTGATTTTCGCGCTGACGGCGGTGCTGTATGTGATCCTGTTTGCGGATCTGATGGGCGTTTATCATTATAACGGCTTTTTTCTGACGTTTGATATTTTTGCCGTGTCGGATATGATGCACACCCCTAAGCTGCTCGGGGTGTTCTGGTATATGTGCTTCGCGCAGCTGGTCATTATCTGCATCCCCGTGCTCAATAGTTTCTGCCGCCGGTTCGGGTATTTGTCGATCCCGATCGCCTTTATCATCATGCAGTTTATGGGCAACGGCATCTCCACCCACAACGGAGGAAGCTATTGGGACTATTTGGTGGTGGGCGTCTGCGGCGTGGTCATTGCGCAAAAAAATCTTTTCTGCCGCATCGGCGCCGTCAAGCTGCACCCGGCGCTCCGTATCGTTTTAGGCGTATTGCTGGCAGCCGTCGGCGTCGGCGCGATCGTGCTCCGTCAGATGGCGGAGCTGGGCGATGTACTGCACTGGCGCAGCGTTTGCAGCGCCGTTTCCGCGATCGCGGTTTGCCTGCTGTTCGGCGTGTTCATCCGCGTCAAATGGCTGTCAAAGGCGCTGGCGTTTCTCGGTCGATTCTCGGGGCTGATGTTCCTCATCCACTCCGTGCTCAACAACTTTGTGCCGCAGATCATCTATCTGACCCATATCGCGGCGGTGGATTACCTCATCTTTGTCGCCGAGACTTTGCTCGTGTCGATCGCGGTGCATTATCTGAGAAAGCTGATCCGATATGACAAATGGTTTGAGAAGATTCGCTGTTTCGGAAAAAAATCGTGCGCCAAGATGCTTCGATAAACGGCACGAATCTACGGCAGAAATAAATTTCCGCAAAATTTCTACAATTCTATTGACAATTACTGCTTGATATTGTATAATAGCTTTGCAAATTATGCATATTACCCATGCCTTTTGGCAGATGGGAGGGAAGATAGATGGCAGAGATTAGATTAAAAGAGAATGAGTCTCTTGAGAGCGCTTTAAGACGTTTCAAGAAGCAGTGCGCCAGAGCAGGCGTTATTGCCGAGGTTCGCAAAAGAGAAGCTTATGAAAAGCCTTCCGTAAAGCGCAAGAAGAAATCTGAAGCAGCTCGCAAACGCAAATACAGATAACCAAACAGGCGGACAGAGCAATCTGTCCGCTTTTTGTGTGACTTGACGGAGGGTGTTTGAACATGAAAAAGATTTTGGTTTTGCTCGGTCCCAACCTCAACATGGTGGGCATTCGCGAAAAGGGCGTCTACGGCACCGAGACCGCCGAAACGATCAAAAAGGAGATACTCGCCTGTGCCGCCGCAAACGGCTTTGAGGCAGAGGTGTACCAGTCCAATCACGAGGGCGATCTGATCGACAAGATCCACGCTTCGCGGCTTGCGTTTGACGGCGCGGTCATCAACGCCGGTGCGCTCACGCACTACAGCTACGCGCTGCGCGACGCGATCGCAAGCGTCAGCCTGCCTTATGTGGAGGTACACATGTCCAATATCCACGCGCGTGAGGAATTCCGCCACATCTCGGTGATCGCGCCGGTGTGTGTCGGACAGATCGCAGGCTTCGGCAAGCAGAGCTACTTTTTGGCGATCGCGGCATTGAAGGAATTGATCAAATGACAGTATTATTCGAAAAAAGAATAAATGACCTGCGCGGCTTTTTGGGCAGCGGCGAAGCGGCACTTGTGACCGACGAGGTAAACATCGGCTATTTTACGGGCTTCTTTCACAGCGAGGGCGCTTTGCTTGTCACCGAGAACAGCGCCTTTTTGCTGGTCGATTTCCGCTACGCCGAGGCTGCACAGAAGCAGGCGTCCGGCTGCGAGGTGATCTGCTTTCAGACCCTTTCCGCGAGCCTGACGGCGCTTTTGACCGCCGAAGGCGTGCAGTGCCTGCACGCCGAAGCGTCCCATATAACCGTCAGCCGCTATGAGTTTTTCAGAAAAAAATGCGGCGAACAGCATGTGGACATAGTTGCCGACGGCAGGCTCGACAAGCATATCGGCAGCCTGCGCGTGATCAAAACGCAGGACGAGCTCGACAAGATCGCCAAGGCACAGCAGATCGCCGAGGCAGCCTATAGCGAGCTTCTCAACGACGTCCGTCCCGGCGTGAGCGAGCGCGAGCTGGCGGCGCGGCTGGAATTCTACATGAAGCAAAGGGGCGCCGAGGCTGTCTCCTTTGACCTCATCACGATCACCGGCAAAAAGACCTCGCTGCCGCACGGCGTACCGTCCCTTGACACGGTGCAGGAGGGCGACTTCTTCACCTGCGATTTCGGCGCGGTCTATGCGGGCTATCACAGCGACACCACGCGCACCGTCGCGGTCGGCAGCGCCACCGAAGAGATGCGTCAGGTCTACGCAGTCGTTTTGCAGGCGCAGCTGGCGGCGCTCAAAGCCATCAAGCCCGGCGTGCCGTGCAGCGAGGTGGACAAGACCGCACGCGACATCATCACAGCCGCAGGCTACGGCGACTGCTTCGGCCATTCCACCGGCCACGGCGTAGGGCTGTATATCCACGAGCTGCCCTTTGTCTCCTCGCGCAGCGACATGGTTTTGGAGCCGGGCATGGTGATCACCGACGAGCCGGGCATCTATCTTCCGAACAAGTTCGGCGTGCGCATTGAGGACATGCTCGCCGTGACGGAGGACGGCTGCCGCAACTTCGTCAATTTACCAAAAGAATTGATAATTCTATAAAGTGCTTGCATTTTTTTTTATAATTATGTATAATAGCTTTATTAAGAGTTGTATAACTTAAAAACAGGAGGTAATAACAATGATTTCAGCAGGTGATTTCAGAAACGGCGTTACGTTTGAAATGGACGGACAGGTGGTTTCCATCATTGAGTTCCAGCACGTAAAGCCCGGCAAAGGCGCCGCGTTTGTAAGAACAAAGATCAGAAATGTCATTACAGGCGCAGTTGTTGAAAAAACTTTCAACCCCAACGACAAATATCCCACCGCGTATATCGAGAGAAAGGACATGGAGTACAGCTATTCCGACGGCGACCTCTATTACTTCATGGACACCGAGACTTGGGAGCAGATCCCGATCAACAAGAGCGTTCTCGGCGACAACTTCAAGTTTGTAAAAGAGAACATGGTCTGCAAGATCCTGTCCTACAAGGGCAATGTGTTCGGCGTTGAGCCGCCCAACTTTGTCGAGCTTGCCGTCACCAAGACCGACCCCGGCTTCAAGGGCGACACCGCCACCAACGCCACCAAGCCCGCGACCCTCGAAACAGGCGCGGAGATCAAGGTTCCTCTGTTTATCGACGAGGGTGAGGTCATTCAGATCGACACCCGCACCGGCGAATACATGGGCAGAGCATAAGATTGGGAGAGTATAATGGATTTAACTGAAAAGATTGCGTATATAAAGGGTCTTTGCGAGGGACTTTCTCTCGACGAGTCAAAGCCCGAGGTCAAGGTGCTCAACGCCGTTGTCGATCTGCTCGACGACCTCGCCTATGAGGTGCAGGAAATGCAGGAGCTGTATGACGAGCTGAGCGCTGTTGTGGACGAAATCGACGAGGATCTTGCCGACGTGGAGTCGGAGCTTTACGACGATGACGATGACGATGACGAGGATGATTTCGACGATTTTGACGAAGATGACGATGACTTCGACGATGACGATGATGTCTTTTACGAAGTGACCTGCGACGCCTGCGGCAAGGCGATCAACGTTTCCGAGGATGTGCTCCTTGAGGGCGAGATCACCTGCCCGAACTGCGGCGAGACCATTGAGTTTGATTTTTCCGACTTGTTTGACGAGAACGGCGACCTCTGCGACAACGATTGCAGCGCCTGCTCCGAAAAGGAGACCTGTGACAAGGACGAAAAAGAAACCGGCGAAAAAGAACCCGAAGAATAAATTCACCACCCGTCACCCCTTGTGTAGAATAGCAAGGGGTGATTTTTTGGTTTCTGCAAGGATAAAACACAGGCGCCTGCGCCAAAAGCACCGCCGGCTGCTCCGCCTGGCGCTCACTGTCTTGCTGCTGTTCGGCGCGGTCAGGAGCTTTGAGGGGCAGATCAGCGCGTTCAGCGAGCGGTATTTTCCCACCTTTGCGCGTCAGGTCACGACAAGGTGCGTCACCGAGGCGGTGGAGGAGGCGCTGGACGATCTGCAGCTCTCCTACGGTGACATCGCTGCGGTCAGGTACGGTGAGGGAGAGGTGTGCGCCATAGAAACCGACGCCGCAGCGGTCAACCGTCTCAAAAACTGCGTGCTCAAAAAGGCGGAGGAGAAGGCGGAAAAGATCCACAACAGCGTTATGCATGTGCCGCTCGGCGCGTTCACCGGGCTGACGCTGATCGCCAACTGCGGACCGCAGATCCCGCTGACCTATTGTCTGACGGGCAGCTTTTCGGCGGAGCTTGTCAGCAGCTTTGCGTCCGCCGGCATGAACCAGACCGTGCACCGCATCCGCCTTGAGATCACTGCCACCGTCATCACCGCCTCCGTCGATTTTGAGGAGACCCTGACCTACACCACCGACTACGAGGTGGCGCAGTCGGTCATCGCCGGCAGGATACCGCAGTCCTACGGCGGCCGTGTCGCCGCGGTCCGCTGACAGGAAAAAACGAAATATTGTGGAAAAAACGGCTTGAAAAGCGCTATATTGTGTGGTATAATTAAACAGTTAATCAAAATGGGTGAGGAGGATTCTTTTGGCTCGACCCACCATCAAAGCGGAACAATTGTCCGAAAAACAGTCGGAATATATGCAGCTGATCGCCGAGATCATGGAGATCCGCAAGCGCGGCGAAAAGCCCCTGGCGTTCGTGCGCACCTACGGTTGTCAGCAAAATGTCGCCGACAGTGAAAAAATCAAAGGCATGCTCAGCGCGGCAGGCTTTGACTTTACCGAATCACCCGACGACGCCGATTTTATTCTGTTCAACACCTGCGCCGTCCGTGAGCACGCGGAGGACAGGGTGTTCGGCAACGTCGGCGCGCTGAAGAATCTCAAGCGCATGCACCCGCAGATCCTGATAGCCCTTTGCGGCTGCATGATGGAGCAGGAGCACGTTGCCAACCGCATCTACAACAGCTTTCCCTTTGTGGGGCTGGTGTTCGGCACCCATTCGCTCCATCATTTTCCGGAGCTTCTCTACCGTTCGCTGGTAGACGGCAAGCGCGTATTTGAGCGCGGCAACGACGACAAAAAAATCTACGAGGGCTTTCCCGTTCGGCGCGACGGCTCCTTCAAGGGCTGGCTGCCGATCATGTACGGCTGCAACAACTTCTGTACCTACTGCATCGTTCCCTATGTACGCGGCAGGGAACGCAGCCGCGAAAAGGACGTGATCCTTGCCGAAGCGCGCCGGATGATCGAGGGCGGCTTCAAGGACATCACCCTGCTCGGTCAGAACGTCAATTCCTACGGAAAAACGCTCGAAACCCCTGTCAGCTTCGCTGAGCTTATCCGAGAAATAGACGCGATAGACGGCGACTACTGGCTGCGGTTCATGACCTCGCACCCAAAGGACTGCTCGCATGAGCTGATAGACGCGATCGCAGGCAGCCGCCACATCAGCAAGCACCTGCACCTGCCCTTTCAAAGCGGCTCCGACCGGATCCTAAAGGCGATGAACCGCCATTATGACCGCAAAAAATACCTCGACACCATCGACTATGCCAAGGAGCGTATTGACGGCGTTTCGCTCACCAGCGACATCATCGTCGGTTTTCCGGGCGAGACCTACGAGGATTTCAAGCAGACGCTTTCACTGATCCGTGAGGTGGAATTTACCTCGCTGTTCACCTTCATTTTTTCACCGCGAAAGGGCACGCCCGCTGCAGCATATGACGACCCCGTTTCCGCCGAGGAAAAGGGAAAGTGGTTCCAGGAGCTTCTCGACGTGCAGGAGGAAATCGCCGCCAAGCGCTGTTCCGCTATGGTCGGACAGACCGAGCGCGTGCTGATTGAGGGTGTCAAGGAAAAGACAGGCGAACTGAACGCACGCACGAGCGGCAATATCATCGTGGAGCTGGAGGGCGACGCGAGTCTTGTCGGCACCTTCCAAAACGCAGAGATCACCAAAGCCCGCAACTGGATATTAAAGGGCAAGTTAATATAATCATACGGAGGTATATGAAAATGGATGTTATCACCATGGCAAGAGAGCTGGGCAAGGCGCTCCAGCAGGAAGAGACCTACATCAACTGGCAGAACGCACAGCACGTTGCCGACGCCGACACCGAGCTGCAGCAGCTCATCGGCGAATTCAATTTGAAGAGAATGATCATCAACGACGAGGCAGGCAAAAAGGACAGAGACCAGGAAAAGCTCACACAGGCAAACAAGGAGATGCGCGAGGTCTATTCCAAAATCATGTCCAATGACAACATGATCGCCTACAACGACGCAAAATCCGCGTTTGACGCTGTTCTCAACCGCGTCAGCGCCATCATTCAGCAGAGCGCGCAGGGTGCCGATCCCGACACCGCCGACGCCTCCGACTGCACCGGCAGCTGCAGTACCTGCGGCGGCTGTTCATAAGCAAAACAGATTCAGCAAAAGGGGTGTGAGGTTTTGGCTGAGCTGTCACCGATGATGAAGCAGTATTTTCAAATCAAAGAGCAAAACAAGGACTGCATTCTGTTCTATCGTCTGGGCGATTTTTATGAGATGTTCTACGAGGACGCAAAAATCGCATCGCGTGAGCTGGAGCTCACACTTACCGGCAGAGATTGCGGACAGGAGGAGCGTGCGCCGATGTGCGGCGTGCCGTTCCACAGCTGCGAGGGCTATATCGCCCGGCTGGTCGCCAAGGGCTACAAGGTCGCCATCTGTGAGCAGACCGAGGACCCCAAGACCGCCAAGGGCTTGGTCAAGCGCGATATAATCCGCGTCATAACACCCGGCACCGTGATGGAGCAGAGCATGCTCGAGGAGGGCAAAAACAACTACATCAGTTGTCTGTATGCCGAACAGAAGGTTATCGGTCTTTGCTTCTGTGATATTTCCACAGGAGAATTATACGTCACCGAAATCACCGGCAAGGACGCCGCCAACATCCTCGCCAACCAGCTTTCGTCCTACAGTCCGCGCGAGATCCTGCTCGGCGGCGACATCATCAAAATAAAGTCGCTGCCCGGCTTTATCAAATCCAAGCTGTCCGCCGGCGTCGAAATGCTGGAGGACGACCGCTTTTCGCTTGCTGTCTGTACCAAAACCGTGCAGAAGCAGTTCGGCGAAGAATATGAAGCTATCAAGGACAAGCCGGTGCTCGTGAGCACGGTCGGCGCCCTGATCGCTTATCTCAAAGAAACCCAGATGTCGGGTCTTGAGCGTATCAGCCACATGGAGCTGTATTCCGAAGCGCAGTATATGCGGCTCGACTTTAACACCCAGCGCAATTTGGAGCTGACGCAGACCATGCTCACCAAAGAAAAGCGCGGCTCGCTGCTCTGGGTGATAGACAAAACCAAAACCGCCATGGGAAAGCGGCTGATGCGTTCGTGGCTGGAGCATCCGCTGATGAATATCTCCAAGATCAACAACCGGCAGTCGGCGGTGGAGGAGCTGGTGGGCGACACCGTTCTGCGGCTGGAGCTGACCGAAAATCTGACCGGTATTTTTGATATCGAGCGCCTGATGACCAGGATGGTCTACGGCTCGGCAAACGCCAGAGATCTGCGCTCTCTCTGCGCAGCGATACAAAATCTTCCCAAGATCTCACAGCTGCTTGCGCCGTGTCATTCCACATATCTAAAGCTTGTTTACAACAACCTTGATCTGTTGGAGGATATACACAAGCTGATAGATGATGCGATCGTGGAATCGCCGCCGTTCACCGTCCGCGAGGGCGGCATGATCAAGGTGGGCTTCAACAAGGAGCTGGACACGGTCGTTTCCGACATGACCGATTCCAAGGATATACTCGCCAAGATCGAGACCGAGGAGCGCGACAAAACCGGCATCCCCAAGCTGCGCGTCGGCTACAACAAGGTGTTCGGCTACTATATCGAGGTCACTAATTCCTACAAATCACAGGTTCCCGCCGAATACATCCGTAAGCAGACGCTCACCAACTGCGAGCGCTATATCACGCCCGCGCTAAAGGACGTCGAATCGCGTATCCTCGGCGCCAAGGATAGAAGCGTTGCGATGGAATACGCCATCTTTGACGGAATCCGTGTGCGTGTGGCGGACAATCTGGAACGCATCCAAAAGACAGCCAGAGCGCTTGCGGCGCTGGACGTCATCACCTCGCTGGCAAACGTTGCCTCCGACAACCGCTATGTGCGGCCGGAGGTCACGCAGTCGAGCGTGATCCACATCAAAAATTCGCGCCATCCGGTGGTGGAAGCGCTCCTAAAGGACGCGCCCTTTGTGCCAAACGACGTCCACCTCGACAGCAGGGGAGACCGTGTGGCGATCATCACCGGCCCCAACATGGCAGGCAAATCCACCTATATGCGCCAGATCGCGCTGATCGTGCTGCTTGCACAGATGGGTAGCTTTGTACCGGCGTCCACCGCGCAGATCGGCATCGTAGACAGCATCTTTACGCGCGTCGGCGCGTCCGACGACCTCGCCTCGGGACAGTCCACCTTTATGGTAGAGATGAGCGAGGTGGCGCATATCGTCAAGTCGGCGACCTCCAAAAGCCTGCTGATACTCGACGAGATCGGCCGCGGTACCTCTACCTTTGACGGCATGAGCATTGCGCGCGCCGTGCTGGAATACTGTGCCGACAAAAAGAAGCTCGGCGCCAAAACGCTGTTTGCCACCCACTATCACGAGCTTACCGTGATGGAGCAGCTGCTCGACGGCGTCAAAAACTACAACATCGCCGTCAAAAAGCGCGGCGACGACATCACCTTTTTGCGCCGGATCATTCCCGGCGGCGCAGACGACAGCTACGGCATCGAGGTCGCCAAGCTTGCAGGCGTGCCGAATTCCATCATTCAGCGCGCCAAGGAGGTGCTCGCCGAGCTGGAGAGCGGCAAGGAAGAAGCCGTTCGGCCTGCCGCGCCAAAGGGCGACGCGCAGCTGTCGCTGATGGCGGCGGTTGAAAGTCCCGTCACAGAGCGTCTGCGCGAGCTCGACCTCAACACACTCACGCCGATTGAGGCGATGAATTTGCTCTATGAGCTGAAAAGTATGGTAAAATAAATTCTTATTTAGAAATATATAATGAAAGGCGGTGAACGCATGGGAGTTATCAATGTATTGGACAAGCACGTCGCAGAGCTGATCGCAGCAGGCGAGGTCGTAGAACGGCCTGCCTCCGTTATCAAGGAGCTGGTCGAAAATGCCATCGACGCCGGCGCCAAGCACATCACCGTTGAGATCAAAAACGGCGGCTGCACCTTTATGCGCGTCACCGACGACGGCTGCGGTATCGCAAAGGATGACGTAAGGGTCGCCTTTCTGCGCCACGCCACCAGCAAGGTCAGGGTGGAGGACGATCTCGACCGCATCGCCACCCTCGGCTTCCGCGGTGAGGCGCTCGCCTCGATCGCGGCGGTATCGCGTTTGCAGCTGATTACGCGTCATAAGGACGAGGAGACAGGCACTTCCTATCTGATCGAGGGCGGCGAAGAACAGTTGTTTGACGACGCAGGCTGTCCTGCCGGCACGACCTTTGTGATCCGCGATCTGTTCTTCAATATTCCGGCGCGCGCCAAGTTCCTGAAAAAGGACGTTGCCGAGGGCAACGCGGTTTCCGCTGTGCTCGACAAGGCTGCGCTGTCGCATCCCGAGATCGCATTCAGCTTTATCCGCGACGGCAAGCAGGTGCTCAAAACCTTTGGCGACGGCAAGCTGCTTTCAGCGGTCTATTCGGTGTTCGGCAGGGAGTTTGCCAACGGGTTGATCCCCGTTGACTACCGCCTTGACGCGATAACCGTCAGCGGCTATGTCTGCAAGCCTGTGCACGCCAGACCCAACCGAGGCATGCAGAATTTCTTTATCAACGGCAGATACGTCAAGTCGCGCACCGCAATGGCGGCGTTGGAGGAAGCGTTCAAGCACTCGGTTATGGTCGGAAAATTCCCGTCCTGCGTGCTGAATATTTCGCTGCCGTATGAGATGATCGACGTAAACGTGCATCCGGCAAAGATCGAGGTGCGCTTTATCAACGAGCGTCCGGTGTTTGACGCGGTCTATCACGCGGTCAAGTCCGCGCTGATGGAGCACGACACCCAAAAGCAGGTGAATTTCAAGCAAAACACCGCGCTGCATGACGTGAAGCAGTTCAATCCGTTTCATAACGCAGACGCGATGATCAAGCCGCAGCCTGCGCCGCCAAAACCGGCACCGCCGCGTCCGGCGCCATACGCACCGGCACAGCCTGCGCCGGTGCAGCAAAAGCCCGATCCGATTTTGGAGCTTGACTTTATCAACGACGACGCGGAGCTTGCACCGTCCTCCAAGCTGAGCGAGGTGCGCACGCCGCAAAATCCCTTTGACATTTTCAGTAGGCAGGCGGTCGGCAGCGCCAAAGAGGAAGCGGCGTTCGACAAGACCTTTATGCCGCAGAAAAAAACCGCCTTCGTCAACGAGCCGGTCGCACCGCCGGTGACTCAGGAAGAACCGGAGGTGGTGATGAAGGACAACGCGCAGCCGGTGCTGTTTGCGTCTCCGAAGAACGAGCTGAAATATATCGGCGAGGCGTTCGACACCTATATTCTGGTGGAGCGCAACCAAAAGGAGCTGCTCCTGATCGACAAGCACGCCGCGCACGAGCGGATCATATATGAAAAGCTCAAGGCGGAAAAGGCAGGCGCTGCCTCGCAGATCCTGCTGCAGCCCGTCACCGTCAGCCTCGGCAAAAACGAATACAGCGCCGTCGTGGAGCACCTGGATATGTTCCGCGCTTGCGCCTTTGATGTGGAGAATTTCGGCAACGCCACGCTGATCGTGCGCAGCGCACCGCAGTATCTCGACGCGGCGGAGGTCGCCGACTGCATCACCGAGATGGCGGATCATATCGCGCAGGGCAAGAATGACGTGTTTACCGAAAAAATGGACTGGTTTTATCACAACGTCGCCTGCCGCAGCGCGATAAAGGCAGGCAACAAAAGCTCCGCACAGGAGCTGATGGCGATCGTGAAGACTTTGGAAGAAAATCCCGAGATCCGGTACTGTCCGCACGGCAGACCGATCACGATCGTGATGAAAAAAAGTGAAATCGAAAGACAATTCGGCAGGGTGTGATGCATTGAACCAACCAATACAGGTCATTTCCGTAGTCGGACCCACCGCGTCGGGCAAAACACGATTGTCGGTGGAGCTGGCAAAGCACTTTAACGGCGAGATAATCTCGGCGGATTCCATGCAGATTTATCAGGGCATGGCAATTGCCACCGCCAAGCCCACACAGGAAGAAATGCAGGGCATACCGCACCATCTGATTGACTTTTTGCCGCCCGACCAAACCTATTCCGTCGCGTTGTTTGTGCGCGACGCGGCGCGCTGTATCCAAGACATCACCGCGCGTGGCAAGCTGCCCATTATCGCAGGCGGCACAGGGCTTTATGTAGACTCGCTGCTCAATCATGTGCAGTTCCGAGAGGAACAGCGCGACGAGGCGTATGCCGCACAGCTGCGCGAGGAGCTGCTGCAAAACGGTGTGGAGCCGCTTTTGAAACAGCTGTGGGAGGTAGACGCCGCTTCCGCCGAGCGCCTTTCCGCCGAAAAAAATCCCAAGCGTATCATCCGCGCGCTGGAGTTTTATCACACCACCGGCACCGCCATCACCGAGCAGCTGGCGCTTTCCAAGCAGACGCCCAGTCCCTACCGCGCCGTCAAGCTCGGCTTGAATTATAAAGACAGAGAAAAGCTCTATGACCGCATCAACCGCCGTGTCGATTTGATGCTTGCGCAGGGCTTGCAGGAGGAAGCACAGCGTGTTTTGGCTTCACCGCTGAGCTGCACCTCGGTTATGGCAATCGGCTATAAGGAGCTTGCGCCATATTTTAAAGAAGAAGCTGCCTTGGAGGAATGTATTGAAAAGCTAAAACGGGAAACCAGACGTTACGCCAAACGGCAGCTGACCTGGTTTCGGCGTGACAAAGAAATCCATTGGCTGTATGCAGATGAATATGATTCTTTTGAAGAATTATACGCCGCAGCCGTTCAAACAATAAACGAAGGACTTGTTTATGGATAAACTCTTATTCAAACGCATATTGGTCGCCGCGCTGACGATTCTCGCGCTGGTATATGTTACCTATCTTCTGATGAGCGCGAATTTTAACATGTATCCCACCGAAAACGCGGTGCTCACCACCATTACCAATTCCATCAATACCGACGGCTTTATCATCCGTGACGAAACCGTCTTAATCAATAAAGCCAACAGCATATTGTCCTACTCCGTCGCCAACGGCGAGGCAGTGGAGGCAAACCGCGAAATCGCCAAGGTGTTCCGCAACCGCGAGGACGCCGCTGCCTACAGCAAGGCGGACGCGCTCGAAAAGCGTATTGCCGCGCTGGACGACAGCCAGAAGAGCTCCATGACCGGCGCCGTGAGCGTGGACGTGCTCAACAACAGCATTTCCGGCAGCTTTATCAGCTTTTTGGACGATATTAACCACTACGATGTGGACGCGGTGGAGGAGGACGCCGACAGGCTGCTCGCCACGATTAACCAGCGCCAGCTGCTGACCGGCAAAATCTCCAACTTTGATTCGCAAATCGCGTCACTGAACGCCCAGATTGAAGAGCTGCGCAGCTCCTCGGGCGACAGCATCGGCAGCGTCCAGACGCCCAAAGCAGGCTGCTTTACCGAATACTGTGACGGCTACGAGAACGCCTTTGACTACAGCAAGGTGGACGAGATGACGCTCGCGGATTTGCACAGCATGAAAAAAACCGAGGTGCCCCAAAACGCGGCAGGCAAGATTATCAGCAACGTCAAGTGGTATGTCGCCTGTGAAATCACCGGCGATCAGGCAAATTCGCTCAACACCTACGACGGCGCGCTGACGGTGCTCTTTTCCGACGCCTCCTCCGAGCCGATTCCGGCGGAGCTCTATCGCGTGCAAAAGGACGAAAACGGCGGCAATGCGCTGGTGGTGCTCGCCTGCGACTATATGGACAGCGCCCTGCTCGAGGGCAGACAGGAGCCGATCGAGATCGGCATGGGCTCCTACACCGGACTGCGCGTCAGCAAACGCGCCATCCATGACGATTATGTCACCAAGACCACCTACGACGACAACGACAAGCCCCACAGGGAGCAAAAAAAGGTGCAGGGCGTCTATGTGCTCTACGGCAGCGAGGTGCAGTTCAAGCAGATCGCCATCACCTACGCCACCAAGGACTATGTGATCTGCGATCCAAGCCCTGCGGAGGGTGTGCTGTTCAACGGACAGACCATTGCACTGTACGACAAAGTTATAGTAAAAGGAGACGATTTGTATGACGGAAAGGTCATTTCGTGATGTCGAATACAATTATCAGCTGATCAACGAGCGCATCGCCGAGGCCGCGGAAAGATCCGGCAGAAAAAGAGAGGACGTCACCTTTCTTGCCGCTACCAAAACCGTTGACGCGGCGACCATCAACCACGCCATCTCGCTCGGTCTTGACCATATCGGCGAGAACCGCGTGCAGGAGCTGCTCTCCAAATATGCGGACTACGATCTTGCCAACTGCTCGCTGCAGTTTATCGGTCATCTCCAAAGCAACAAGGTGCGGCAGATTGCCGGCAAGGTCGATTTGATTCAGTCGGTCGATTCGCTCAAGCTCGCGCAGGAGATCAGCGCTCAGTCCGTCAAGCGAAACCTCACCACCGACATTCTGGTCGAGGTGAATATCGGCAGAGAAGAAAACAAATCGGGTGTTTTCGAAGAAAATCTGGAGGAGCTGCTCTGCCAAATCGCGCCTTTGGAGGGTATTTCGGTCAAAGGATTGATGACAATTCCGCCGATTTGCGAGAATAAACACAAAATTTCAAAATATTTTTATAATATGCACAAGTTATTTATTGACATTTCGGCAAAAAAATTAGATAATGTAAGTATGAGTATATTATCGATGGGCATGTCTTCCGATTATTACGAAGCAATACTGGAAGGAGCCACAATGGTAAGAATAGGCTCCGCGCTGTTCGGCGCGAGAAACTATACATAAATAGGAGGAAAAACCAATGGCAGGAATAGTTGATAAGTTCAAACGTATGTGGGACGCTCCCGACGACGAATACGAGTATGACGAATACGGCTATGCTGACGAGGACGAGGAGGAAGAATACGAACAGGCTCCCGTCTACAGAGAGCGCGAACGAGAGCGTGAACCCGAACGTGAGCGCGTGCGTCAGACGACCGATTATTCTTCAGCCAGAAACAAGGTCGTCAATATCAACGCGACCACCAATCTTCAGGTGGGCATCTACAAGCCCGAGCGCTTCGGCGAGGAAACACGCACCATCGCCGAGGATTTGATGAAGACCCACACGGTTGTGCTCAACCTTGAGGACACCAACAAGGATATGGCGAGAAGGATCCTCGACTTCCTCAGCGGCGTCGCCTATGCCAACCACGGCAAGATCAAAAGAGTCGCCACCAACACCTACATCATCATCCCCAGCAACGTTGACCTGACCGGCGACGACCTGCTGGACGAGCTCGAAAACAGTGGCGTCTACTTCTGATAACGATAAACTCTTTCTCTCCAAGCTCGACGACGGCGTCAGCTTGTGCGAAAAGCGGCACAAGGCATACTTCTTCTCCTTTTTCACCGAGAGGGAGCAGCTGCTCGCCGCGCGGCACCTGCGGTACACCGGCTTTCGGAACTACGCCTTTGACGGCGGTTACCCCGATGCGGAGAGAAAGGTGCTGGGACTGTTCTTTGACGAGCCGGAGCCGTTTCCGGTATCCGCGCTGTCGCTGCAGTTCCGCAAGAGCGACAAGCTCACCCACCGCGATTTTCTCGGTGCGCTGATGTCGCTCGGTATCGAACGCGAAACAGTGGGCGATATTTTGGTGGAGGACGGCAGGTGCGTGCTGTTTGTCAAGGAAGAGATCAGCGACTACATCACCTCTCAGCTGTTCAAGGTGGGCAATGTGGGCGTCAAGATCACCGAAGCCGACACGTCGTCGCTTCCAAAGGGACGCGGCTTTGACGAAAAGGACTACACGGTTTCTTCGCTGCGGCTCGACGCGGTCGTTGCCGCCGTCAGCGGACTCTCGCGCGAAAAGACCAAGACCGTGATCCTCGCCGGCAACGTGACGCGCAACTATGAGGTGTGTCAGAACATCAGCCGGCAGGTGGAGGAGAGCGACGTCATCACCATAAGGGGAAAAGGCAAATATGTTGTTAACGGTGTTTTGGGTGAAACAAAAAAACACCGTATCAGAATATCCATTATTCACTATAGATAAGGAGTGCAGACCATGCTTACGATTGATGAAATCAAAAACATCAGCTTTAGAAAGGCGACCCTCAGCGGCGGCTACAGAGCGGAGGACGTTGACGCGTTTATCGACGAAGTCATCGCCACTCTTGAACAGCAGAACAAGGAAAAGAACAGCCTTGCCAACAAGATCGACCGCCTTGCCAGCCGTTTGGAGGAGTACAAGGAGAACGAGGAAACCGTCAGAAATGCGCTGATCACCTCACAGAGACTGTCCGATTCCTGCATGAAGGAGGCAAACGAAAAGGCTGCCAAGATCGTTGCAGAGGCAGAGGCAAAGGCTTCCATGATGCTCACCGAGGCAAAGGCGAAGTCCACCGTCATGCTCAACGAGGCGGAGCAAAAGACCGCAAAGGAAAAGGAGACCTATCTCCTGCTTCATTCCGATGCCGTTGACCTGCGCAATGAGCTGATCGAGCTGTACAGCCAGCACATTCAGGCCATCGACGATTTACCGACCGCTTCCGACGTGCAGAAGAGCCGCGAGATGCTCGAGACCAAATATCCCAGCGGCATTCCGGCTCCCGAAGTGACCTTTGAGCCCATGACAGCTGCGCCTGCACCTGCCCCTGCTCCCGAGCCCGAGCCTGCTCCCGCTCCGGTACCCGAGCCTGCACCTGCACCCGCTCCGGCTCCCGAGCCCGCACCTGCTCCCGCTCCGGCACCCGAGCCTGCACCTGCACCCGAAGCGCCTGCGGAGGAAGCAGCTCCCGTTACCCGTGTGGTCCTCAAAAGACCCAACAAGTTCAAGCACCTCAAGTTCGGCGACAACTACGACGTTTCCGACGATTAATACGTTCATTTATATTCTACCTTCAAAAGAAAGCAGCGCTCCTGCTTTCTTTTGAAGTGTTTATGCTTAGTAAAAGTAATTTTATTGGAGAGAACTGGAAATATGTGTAAAGATTGCAAGGATTATAACGCGACCCTGAATCTTCCCAAAACCGATTTCCCGATGCGCGCCGGTCTGCCCAAGAGCGAGCCGGTCACGCTGCGTCAGTGGGAGGATGAAAAGGTTTATGAAAAACTGATGGAGCAAAACGAGGGCAAGCCCCTCTTTGTGCTGCACGACGGACCGCCCTACGCCAACGGTGATATCCACCTCGGTCATGCGCTCAACAAGATACTCAAGGATTTTATCGTGCGCTACAAGAATATGGCAGGCTTCAAGTCTCCGTTTGTTCCCGGCTGGGACACCCACGGACTGCCTACCGAGCTCAAGGCACGTCAAAAGGCAGGCATCGGCAGCTCCGCCGACATTTCCGTTGTCGAGCTGCGCAAGCTCTGCGAGGAGTTCGTCACCGGCTACATCAACGACCAGCGCGAGCAGTTCAAGCGTCTCGGCTGTATCGGCGAGTGGGATAATCCTTACATCACCCTCAAGCACGAGTTTGAAGCGGAGCAGATCAAGGTCTTTGCCGAAATGGCGGACAAGGGCTATATCTACCGCGGCTTGAAGCCCGTGTTCTGGTGCCCCGAATGTAAAACTGCACTGGCTGAGGCTGAAATCGAATACGCAGAGGATCCCTGTCATTCCATCTATGTCAAATTCAACGTGACCGACGACCTCGGCAAGTTTGCCGCTATGGGCATCGACCCGTCCAAGGTTTACTTCGTCATTTGGACCACCACCACATGGACGCTTCCTGCCAACGTGGCGATCTGCGTGGGTCCGCGTTATGAATATTCCGTTATCAAGAGCGGAGAAGAATATTACGTCATGGCGACCGACCTCTACCGCACCGCGATGGAGGAGGCAGGCATCACCGATTATGAGGTTGTGGCGACCATCAAGGGCAGCGAGCTGGAGTATATGAAGACGCAGCACCCGTTCCTCGACCGCGAGTCTCTGCTGATTGTCGGCGACCATGTCACGCTCGAAAGCGGTACCGGCTGCGTTCACACCGCGCCCGGACACGGTGTTGACGACTACAATGTCTGCCGCAACTATCCCGAGATCCCCGTTATCTGTCCTGTCAACGGCGACGGCGTGATGACCGAGGAGGCAGGCGAGTTTGCCGGTCTGACCACGGAAGAAGCCAACAAAAAAATCGCGATCAAGCTCGACGCCACCGGCGCGCTGTTCGCGTTAAAGAAGATCATCCACCAATATCCGCATTGCTGGAGATGCAAATCCCCGATCCTGTTCCGCGCGACCGACCAGTGGTTCTGCTCGGTTGACGACTTTAAGGAGCAGGCGGTCGATGCGATCAATACCGTAGAATGGATCCCTGCCTGGGGCAAGGACAGGATCACCTCCATGGTGCGCGACAGAAAAGACTGGTGCATTTCGCGTCAGCGCAAATGGGGCGTGCCGATCCCGATCTTCTACTGCAAGGACTGCGGCGAGCCCTATATCAACAAGGAAGCCATGCTCCATGTGGCGGAGGTATTCGGCGAAGAAGGCTCCAACGCTTGGTTTGACCGCGACGCGGCAGACCTGCTGCCCGAGGGTACCAAGTGCCCCAAGTGCGGCGGCGCCTCCTTTGACAAAGAAAAGGACATCATGGACGTTTGGTTCGACAGCGGTTCCTCACACACCGCCGTCTGCAAGCGCCGCGATTATCTCGGCTTCCCGGCTGATCTGTATTTGGAGGGCAACGACCAGTACAGAGGCTGGTTCCAGTCCTCTCTGCTGACCTCGGTTGCCACCTTCGGCACCGCGCCCTACAGAACCGTGCTGACCCACGGCATGATTCTCGACATGGAAAGACGCAAGATGAGCAAGTCGCTGGGCAACGGCATCAGTCCGCAGGAGGTCATCAAGCAGTACGGCGCCGACGTGCTCCGTCTGTGGGTTGCGTCCTGTGACTACCAGTCCGACGTCAACATCTCCTTTGACATCCTCAAGCAGACCTCCGAGTCCTACCGCAAGATCAGAAACACGGCGCGTTATATCCTCGGCAACCTCTCCGACTTCGATCCCGACACCGACATGGTGCCGCTCGACGAGCTGCTGCCGATCGACAAGTGGGCGATCGCCACGCTGAACGACCTGATCGAAAAGGCGGTACAGTCCTACAATAACTACGAATTTCACATTGTTTATCACAGCATCCACAACTTCTGCGTTGTCGATATGTCCAACTTCTACCTCGACGTCCTCAAGGACAGACTCTACACCGAGAAGAAGGACGGCAAGTCCAGAAAGGCGGCACAGACCGCGATCTATTTGATCCTCAACGCCATGACGAGAATGCTCGCGCCGATCTTGGCGTACACCTCCGACGAGATCTGGAAGTATATGCCGCACGCAGCGAGCAACAAGGCGGATCATGTCATCTATAACGACATGCCCCAAAAGCTCGATTTGACCATCGACGACGGCTTTATGGCGTTCTGGGACGAGATCCACGCGCTCAGGGACGACGTGAAAAAGGCGATCGAGCCGTTGGTGAAGGCAAAGACCGTCAAGGGCTCGCTCGAAACCAAGGTGACGCTTGCCGCCGGCGGAGAGAAGCTTGCCTTCCTGCAAAAGGCACAGGATGAGCTTGCCGCGGCGTTCATTGTCAGCGAGGTCACCGTTACGGACAACGGCGGAGAGCTTGCCATTACCGTCGAAAAGGCGGAGGGCGAAAAGTGCGAACGCTGCTGGACAATCAGCAAAACGGTCGGACAGAACAGCGAGCACCCCACACTTTGCGCACGCTGCTGTGAAATTTTGAAATAAATTAACATGTTAGTACATAAATCGGTGTGATTTTTATTGCACCGATTTTTGTTAAAGGAGGATCCTATGCCTGTTATCGCGCTGCTGATCGGCGCTGTGTTGGCGGCTGCCGACCAGCTGTTCAAAATGCTCATCGTCAACAATTTTGCGCTGGGCGAGACCCGTCCGCTGATCCCCAATATCCTCAACCTCACCTACATCCGCAACGAGGGTGTGGCGTTCGGCATGTTTTCGGGCATGTCGTGGCTGTTTATCGTGCTGACGGTCCTGCTGCTGAGCTTTATCATCTTCTATATGTTCAGAAAACGTCCCGACAGCAAGTTGTTTTACTTTTCTGTCGCGCTGGTTCTCGGCGGCGGCTTGGGCAACCTGATCGACCGCTTCGCCTACGGCTACGTTGTCGATTACCTCAGCCTGACCTTCTTCTATCCGGTCTGCAATTTTGCCGACTACTGCATCACGGTCGGCGTCGTGCTGCTGGCGATCTATCTGCTCTTTTTCGCGGATAAAAAGAAAAAGGAAAAAAAGCATGACGGCGCATAAGCTCACCTGCGAAAGCGCCGGCGTGCGTCTCGACAAATTTCTCGCAGATGCGGGCTTGGAGCTGTCGCGCAGCATGGCGGTCACGCTGATAGAAAACGGCAGTGTGACCGTCAACGGCAAGCCGTGCAGCAAAAAGCAAAAGCTCAGCGCCGGCGATACGGTGGACGTCACCGTGCCGGACGCGGAGCCGTATGAGGCAAAGGCGGAGCAGATCCCACTCGATATCGTCTATGAGGACGCCGACCTGCTGGTCGTCAACAAGCCAAAGGGGATGGTGGTGCATCCGGCGGCAGGCAACTACGAGGGCACCCTTGTCAACGCCCTGCTGTGGCACTGCGGCGACAGCCTGTCCGGTATCAACGGCGTGCTGCGTCCCGGCATCGTCCACCGGATCGACAAGGACACCAGCGGCCTGCTGATCGTCGCCAAAAACGACCGCACCCACAAGGGACTCGCGGAGCAGATCAAGGCCCATTCCTTTATACGCGCCTATGAGGCGGTCGTGTTCGGTTCTCTTCGGGACGACGAGGGCACCGTGGATGCGCCGATCGGTAGGCATCCCGTCGATCGCAAAAAGATGTGCGTCACACAAAAGAACAGCAAAAACGCCGTCACGCACTACCGCGTTCTCAGCCGCTACAAGGGCTACACCCATATCCGGTGCGTGCTCGAGACCGGCAGGACCCACCAGATCCGCGTACATATGGCATATCTGGGTCATCCGGTCGCAGGCGACCCTGTCTACGGCGTCAAAAATGAGCGCGTTCCCTTTTCGGGACAGTGCCTGCACGCGAAAAAAATCGGCTTTGTCCATCCCGTCACGGGAGAATATATGGAATTTGACTCCGAATTGCCGCCGTATTTTCAGGCGTTTTTGCACAAATTGCAAAATATAAGCAAATAATTTCCGCTTTTTAAAAAAAAGACTTGCATTATAAATCCGTTTATGATAAAATAGTTAGGTGTTTGAGACCGTCGTTACTCGCGACGCGATTCACAAAACGGCGCAAGCCGTCATTATGAAGCTGATAGTCCGCTGCCAAAGGGCATGAATATCGGGAAAACAGGAGGATAAAAATGGACGCATTAAAAACAATTGCTGCCGGCTCGGTCAAAGAGACCACTCCCGAGTTTGGCATCGGCGATACCGTCAAGGTATCCGTCAACATTCGAGAAGGCGAGAGAGAAAGAATTCAGATGTTCGAGGGCACTGTCATCGCAAAGAGAGGCAGTGGCGTAGCCGAGACCTTCACCGTCAGACGTGTTGCTTACGGTGTCGGCGTCGAGAGAGTATTTCCGCTGCATTCCCCCAACGTAAAGGACATCAAGGTTGTTCGTTACGGTAAGGTTCGCAGAAGCAAGCTCTACTATCTGCGTGACAGAGTCGGTAAGGCTGCCAAGGTTAAGGAACAGATTCGTAAGTAATTCTCGAATAGTCTGAAAGGGAACTGCTTAGGTTCCCTTTTTTACTATCACAAATCGCAGTGAGTAGGCAGGTGACTGTATGAGCAAAGAACAACCGAATTTCAACGCGGATGAACTGGAAAAGGACTTTTCCGATATAGACCTTGCTTTAGATGTCGATGTGGAGCTGTTTGGGGAGTCTGTGACCAAGACGCCTTTGGACAGGAAGCCGACGGCAGAGGAGCGCGTTGACCGGCAGCCGGAAACGGACGCGCAGGACAAGGAGGAATTCCAAAAGGAATTCAAGGCGATTTTTGAGGATGAGCCAAAGGAGGAGTCTCCTCAAAAAAAGCAGCCGTTCCTTGTGGCAGGCGAGGACAGCTTTATAGCCGGCTTCTATGACTGGATCCGCTGCGTGCTGCTCGCGGTATCGGTGGTCGTGTTCTGCCTGACCTTTGTGTTCCGCTTGGTCGAGGTAGACGGCAAGTCCATGATGGACACGCTCGAAAACGCCGACAAGGTCGTTGTCACCGACATGTTCTACAAGCCGCATAATAATGATATTATCGTGATCGCACACGCGACCAACTATTCCCATCCCATCATCAAGCGCGTGATCGCGATCGGCGGTCAGACCGTCAAGCTCGACTACGACAATGAGAAGATCTTCGTAGACGGCGCCGAGCTGACCGAGGACTACATCAAGGGAACCACCTTCTCCAACAACGGCAACAAGGACAGCAAATACCTTGAGCCTGACGAGAGCGGCAACTTTGTGATCCCCGAGGGAAAGCTGTTTGTGCTGGGCGACAACCGCGCGGTTTCGCTCGACAGCCGCAGCCCCGAGATCGGCTTGATCGACGTCAAGGACGTCATCGGCAAGGCGCAGTTTGTAGTCTTTCCGTTCAACCGTTTCGGCAACGTTTACGACAAATAAACCCGTAAGTGCTTGCATGTCAATTTATATCAAAAGGCTTATTTCTGTCATCCATGGAAATAAGCCTTGTTTTTTAAGAGGAGGAAAAGATGAGCGAAATGCAGACGATCCAGTGGTTTCCGGGTCACATGACAAAAACAAAGCGCCAGATCCAGGCAAGCCTCAAGCTGGTGGACGCGGTCGCGGAGATCATCGACGCGCGTATTCCCGTCAGCAGCCGCAATCCCGATTTGAATCAGCTGATCCAAAACAAGCCGCGTGTGATCTTGATGAACAAGTGCGACATGGCAAACCGCACCGCCACCAAGCTGTGGATAGATCATTACGCTGCGCAGGGCGTCACCGCGTTGGCAGTGGACTGCAAGAGCGGCAGAAATCTCAATCAATTCCCGGCGGCGGTCAACACCGTCATGCAGGAGAAGATCGCACGCATGAAGGCGAAGGGCATGAAGAATCCCACCATTCGCGTGATGATCGTCGGCATTCCCAACGTCGGCAAGTCGTCCTTCATCAACCGCATTGCCAAGCAGAACCGTGCCAAGGTCGAGGACAGACCGGGCGTCACGCGCGGCAACCAGTGGTTCACCATCAGCAAAAATCTCGAAATGCTCGACACGCCCGGCGTGCTTTGGCCGCGCTTTGACGACAAGATCGTCGGTGAGCACCTTGCCTTTACCGGTGCGGTCAAGGATCAGGTGGTGGACGTCGAGCTGTTGGCGGTGCGCCTGCTCGAATTTTTAAAAAGCCTCAAGCCGGCGGAGTTCATCACCCGTTTCAAGCTGGAGGACATGGATCTGGACAACACAGATCCCTATGAGCTGCTGCAAATCATCGGCAAAAAGCGCGGCATGTTGATCTCCAGAGGCGAAATCGACACCGAACGTGCGGCGATCATGCTGTTGGATGAATTCCGCGCCGCCAAGCTGGGAAGAATAACCGTGGAAATGCCGGGTGGGGAAAGAAAATGAATTGGCTGGAATATGAAAACGAAGCCTACGCAAAGGGCTATACACAGATTTGCGGCGTGGACGAGGCAGGCAGAGGACCGCTTGCCGGACCGGTCTGCGCAGCGGCGGTCATTCTGCCAAAGGGCAAGCTGATCGAGGGCGTCAACGATTCCAAAAAGCTCACCGAAAAAAAGCGCGAGGCGCTCTTTGAGGTCATAAAAGCCGAGGCGGTGTCATATGCTATAGCGTTTGCCACCGTGGAAGAGATCGAGGAACTGAACATCCTCAACGCGACCATGCTCGCCATGAAACGCGCGGTGGAGAGCCTGCCCCAACAGGCGGATTACGCCATGATCGACGGCAACCGTCTGCCCGACTTGATGATCGACTGCGAAACGATCGTCAAGGGCGATGCCAAGTCACATTCCATCGCCTGCGCTTCGATATTGGCAAAGGTGTCGAGGGACAGGCTCTTGTACGAATATGCGAAGGAGTATCCGCAATATCACTTTGACAAGCACAAGGGCTACGGCACCAAGCTGCATGTGGAGGCGCTGCGCACATACGGTCCCTGTCCTGTCCATCGCATGAGCTTTTTGAAGAAGATACTCAAATGAGCCTGTTTTCCAAGAAGCAGACCGGTGACAGAGGCGAGAACTACTGCGCCAAATACCTCAAAAAGCAGGGCTACAGGATCCTTTGCCGCAACTACCGCAAGCCCTGCGGAGAGATCGACATCATCGCCGAAAAAAACGGCACGCTCTGCTTTGTCGAGGTCAAAACGCGCCATAACGGCTCGCTCACCCGACCCTATGAGGCGGTGGATCTCCGCAAGCAGCAGCGACTGATCCGTGCAGCGCAGCTTTATCTCGCCGAAACGGGCGCGGAGTGCTACTGCCGCTTTGACGTCTGCGAGGTCATCACCGACAAAAACACCCTTGCACTGCTGCACATACATTATATAGAAAACGCTTTTGAATCGAGGTCATAGCATGCGCGTAGTCGATTTGCACTGCGATACATTATACAAGCACGTCACCGGGCGTCTGCCGCTCGACGACAGCCGCCATGAGGTGCAGCTCTGTCGTGAGCCGGATGCGCACAAGCTCCAGTGCTACGCCATCTGGCTGCCCGACAGCTACACGGGCGAACAGGCGGAGCAGACGGTGCAGCTTGCGGCACAGCGGCTGCAAGCGGAGTGTGAACGCCTGCACATCTGTCTGCTGAAGCCTGGAGAGCCGGTGCGCGCGGCATTTGAACATCATCAAAACACCGCTTATCTGACGATCGAAAACGGCTTGGCTCTTGATCATAAAATAGAAAACGTCGCGCGGTTTGCCGCTCTCGGCGTGCGCATGATGACCCTGACATGGAACGCACACAATCCCATCGGCGACGGCGCCGACGTCACCGACGCCAAGGGCTTGACCGCCTTCGGCAAAGAGGTGACAGGGGAGATGGAGCGGCACGGCATGATCGTCGATATTTCCCACGCGAGCCAAAGGCTGTTTTTTGACGTCGCGGAGCATACACGGATGCCCTTTGTCGCCTCTCATTCCAATGCCTTTGCCATCACGCCGCACCGGCGCAACCTGACCGACGAACAGATCCGCATCATCAGGGAGCGCGGCGGCTTGATCGGACTCAATTTTCACAATGCATTTTTGAACACGCAGCCGCAGCAGGCATGCATCGAGGATATCCTGCGCCACGCCGAGCATTTTCTCTCGCTGGGCTGCGGGGACTGCCTGTGCTTCGGCAGTGATTTTGACGGCGGCTGCCTGCCGTCCGATATAAAAAACAGTCTTGTTTATGACAGGATCGCGGAAATTATGCTGCACCATCACTATGATGATGGGGTCATCCGCAAGATTTTTTACGATAATGCGCTGAATTTTTTTGAAAACTTTGACAATCCGAGAATAATGGTGTAGAATAAAAAGGATGTTTATAAATCGAAAGGAAGATTTGTATGAACTATAACAGCACGCAAAATGCTGCGGAGGTCGTTTCCGCGGCACAGGCAATTGCACAGGGCATTTCCAAGGACGGCGGTCTGTTTGTACCGCAGTCTTTTCCGCAGTATGACGAGGCGACGCTCAGAGCGCTTTTGAAGGAGGACTACAAGGGCAGAGCCAAAAAGGTTTTCTCCGATTTTCTGACGGACTTCACGGCGGAGGAGATCGACGAGTGCGTGGAGCAAGCCTACACAGCGGAAAAGTTCGGCGGTGCCAACCCTGCTCCCATGGCTTACACCAAGCTCGGCGGCAAGGCGCTCAATGTGTTGGAGCTGTGGCACGGTCCCACCTGCGCCTTCAAGGATATGGCGCTTCAGATCCTGCCGCACCTGCTCACCAAGTCGCTCAAAAAGACCTGCGACGGCAAGGATGCTGTTATTCTCGTGGCGACCTCGGGCGACACCGGCAAGGCGGCGCTGGAGGGCTTCAAAGATGTGGAGCATACAAAGATCATCGTATTTTATCCCGTTGACGGCGTAAGCCCCATGCAAAAGCACCAGATGAACACCCAGGAGGGCAAAAACGTCACGGTCTGCGCCATCAAGGGCAACTTTGACGACGCACAGACGGGCGTGAAGAAGATCTTCACCACGCCCGCCATCTCCGAACAGCTCGCACAGAATAATATGCTGTTCTCGTCCGCAAATTCCATCAACTGGGGCAGACTCCTGCCGCAGATCGTTTACTATATTTCCGCCTATTGCGATATGGTCAACGACGGCAAGCTCGCCTTCGGCGACAAGATGAACGTCGTTGTGCCCACCGGCAACTTTGGCAACATCCTCGCGTCCTACTACGCCGCGCAGATGGGTCTGCCCATCAACAAGTTTATCTGCGCTTCCAACGCGAACAACGTGCTCACCGACTTCATCAACACCGGTGTTTATGACAAAAACAGACAGTTCTTCACCACCACCTCTCCGTCCATGGACATCCTCGTGTCCAGCAATCTGGAGCGCCTGCTCTACAAACTCTGCGGCAACGACGACGCCGTGACGCGCGAGTGGATGACCGCGCTCAAAACCGGCGGAAAGTATGAGGTGACGGACGCCGTCAAGGAGGAGATCGCCGACAAATTCTTCGGCGGCTTCTGCGACGACGCGCAGACAAAGGACACCATCAGCCGGCTCTTCAAGGAGGACGGCTACCTCTGCGACACCCACACCGCCGTGGCGGTCAACGTCTATGAGCAGTACGTTGAGGCGACCGGCGACACAACGCCTGCGGTGATCGTTTCCACCGCAAGCCCCTACAAGTTCTCCAAGGCGGTTTTGCAGGCAGTTGCGCCCGACGCGGCACTGCCCGAGACCGAGTTCGATATGGTCGATATGCTCAACCAAGTGAGCGGAATGCCGGTTCCGGCACCGCTTGCCGGTCTGCGTGACAAGCAGGCGCGCTTCTCCGATGTGACGGAGGCGGACGCTATGCCGCAGTATGTGCTGTCGGCGCTCGGCATTGACTGATGTCGCTCTTTGCGATCGCTGACCTGCACCTGTCGCTCGGCGAGGATAAGCCGATGGACGTTTTTTCCGGCTGGAACGACTATGTGCAGCGGTTGGAGGAGAATTGGCGCAGGCTGGTGACGGAGGATGACACCGTGGTGATCGCCGGCGACATCTCCTGGGCAATGAAGCTCGAGGAGACGCTCACCGACTTCCGCTTTATCGACAGCCTGCCCGGCAAAAAGCTTTTGCTCAAGGGCAACCACGACTACTGGTGGTCGACCAAGCGCAAGACAGACATGTTCTTGCAGGAGCATCATCTCGATTCCATGCAGATATTATTCAATAACGCCTATCGTGTGGGGGACTATGCCGTCTGCGGCACGCGCGGCTGGTTTTTGGAAAACGACACGCCCGAGGACGTCAAGGTGCTCAACCGCGAGGTCGGCAGGCTCCGGCTCTCGCTGGAGGAAGCCAAAAAGTGCGGCGGCGAGCCGGTGGCGTTTCTGCACTATCCGCCCTACTACCGAGGTGTCGAATGTCCCGAGATCATGGACGTGCTGCTGTCCTACGGGGTCAAAAATTGCTATTACGGACACATCCACGGCAAAAAGAACTTCCGCCTTGCGTGGGAGGGGGACTACAAGGGCGTCGATTTTCGTCTGATTTCGTGTGATAAAGTGGGTTTTATGCCTGTTTTGGTCAGATAATCGCAGTTTTTATCTTGATTTCGTCACAATTATGTGTTACAATAAAGCGATAACTAAAAATGGAGGAAAAACCAATGGCACTGAAAGAATGTACAAAGAAAGAAGAAGCAAACGCTTATGAGCTGGTCGTCAGCGTTGACGGCGAAACCTTTGAAAAAGCAATCAATAAAGTATATAAAAAAGAAGTAAAGAAGATCAATATCCAGGGCTTCCGCAAGGGCAAGGCGCCGCGCAGGATCATCGAGAAGATGTACGGCACCGAGGTGTTCTATGACGACGCCATGCAGGACTGCTATCCCGAAGCGCTCTACGCTGCGGCTGAGGAAGCCGGCGTCAAGATCGTTGCGGTAGAGAGCCTTGAGGCGATCGAGGCAAGCGCCGAAGGCTTCACCTTTAAGGCGCAGGTCATCGTGGAGCCTGAGATGGAGATCGACGGCTACAAGGGCATCGAGATCGAGAAGAAGTCCACCGAGGTCACCGACGAGCTGATCGAAAAGGAGATCGAGCAGGTTCGCGAGAGAAACTCCAGACTCGTCACCGTTGAGGACAGAGCTGCCGAGAACGGCGACACCGCTGTTATCGACTTTGAGGGCTTTGTAGACGGCGAAGCGTTTGAGGGCGGCAAGTCTGAGGGATACAACCTTTCTCTCGGCTCCGGCAACTTCATCCCCGGCTTTGAGGAGCAGATCGTCGGTCACAAGGCTGGCGAGGAGTTCTCCATCTTCGTGAATTTCCCCGAGGAATATCAGGCGGAGGAGCTGCAGGGCAAGGAAGCCGAGTTCAAGATCGTGCTCCACGAGATCAAAACCAAGGAACTGCCCGAGGTAGACGATGAGTTTGTTCAGGATGTTTCCGACAAGGAGACCCTTGAAGAATACAAGGAAGAGCTCAGAGAGACCGTCGGCAAGCGTCTGGTTGACGAGGCTGAAAAGGACGTTGACGACAAAATTGCCGAGAAGCTGATGGAGCTGGTTCAGGGCGAGATTCCCGAGGCAATGTATGAGAACCAGACCAACGAGATGATCAGAGATTTCGAGAACCGTCTGCGTTCGCAGGGTCTTGATATGGACACCTACATGCGCTATATGGGCATGGACGTCAACGCGCTCAAGGGCATGTACAGAACCGACGCCGAAAAGAGAGTCAAGCTCAGACTGGCGCTCGAGACCATCGCCAAGAAAGAGAACATTGAAGTGACCGAGGCTGACCTCGACGAAGAGTACGGCAAGCTGGCTGAAACCTACAAGATGGACGTTGACAAGGTCAAGGCAGCGATCGCAGCAGATTCGCTGAGCGAGGACGTCAGAGTGCAGAAGGCGCTCGATTTGGTAAAGGCAAGCGCTGTTATCAAATAATGAATAATCAACAATAATTTGCAAACTACTAAACAGAAAGGTCTTGATAGCTATGGCATTGGTACCATATGTAGTGGAACAAACCAACCGCGGTGAACGTTCCTATGACATCTATTCGCGTCTGTTAAACGACAGAATTGTTATGCTCAACGAAGAAGTCAATTCCGCGAGCGCCAGTGTTGTTGTGGCACAGCTTTTGTATCTCGAAAGCCAGGATCCCACCAAGGATATCAGCCTCTATATCAACAGCCCCGGCGGCAGTGTGACCGACGGCTTTGCCATCTACGACACCATGCAGTATATCAAGTGCGACGTTTCCACCATCTGCATGGGCATGGCGGCAAGCATGGGCGCGTTCCTGCTTGCGGCAGGCACCAAGGGCAAGCGCATCGCGTTGCCCAACAGCACCATCATGATCCACCAGCCGCTCGGCGGCTACAAGGGTCAGGCAACTGACATGGAGATCCACACCCGCTATATGCTCGACATCAAAGCCAGGCTCAACAAAATCCTGTCCGAAAACACAGGAAAGCCTCTCGATATCATCAAAAACGATACCGAGCGCGACAACTTTATGACCGCGCAGCAGGCGTTGGAATATGGCTTGATCGACAAGGTGATTGACAAAAGATAAGGCGAGGGACACGCATGGCTAATAAAAACGACAAGGAGATATACTGTTCATTTTGCGGCAAGCCGCAGGATCTGGTCCTGCGCATGATCCAGGGCAACGGCGCCTATATCTGCGACCGCTGCGTGGATCTGTGTATGAATATTTTGGAGCAGTCCGGAGAGCTGGAACGCAGCAGCGCAGGCGCACCGCCGTCGTCGCCGCATGATCCCGACGCATCTCTTGCCGAGCTTTTGAAGCCAAAGGAAATCAAGGCTATCCTCGACGAGTATGTGATCGGACAGGAAAAAGCCAAGGTGACGCTGAGCGTAGCGGTTTATAACCACTACAAGCGCGCGTTCGCACAGGACGAGACCGTCGATTTTGCCAAGAGCAACGTGCTGCTTCTGGGACCCACCGGCGTGGGCAAGACCCTGCTTGCGCAGACGCTGGCAAAGGCGCTCGACGTGCCGTTTGCCATTGCAGACGCCACCACGCTCACCGAGGCGGGCTACGTCGGCGAGGACGTCGAGAACATTCTGCTCAAGCTGATCCAGGCTGCCGACTACGACATCGAACGCGCCCAGCGCGGCATTATCTATATCGACGAAATCGACAAGATCGCGCGCAAGTCGGAGAATCCCTCCATCACGCGCGACGTCAGCGGCGAGGGTGTGCAGCAGGCTTTGCTGAAGATCGTGGAAGGAACCGTTGCCAATGTGCCTCCTCAGGGCGGCAGAAAGCATCCGCAGCAGGAGTTTTTGCAGATAGACACCAAAAACATCCTCTTTATCTGCGGCGGCGCCTTTGACGGGCTTGAAAAGATCGTCGAAAAGCGCAAGGGCAACTCCGTCATCGGCTTTGGATCCAAGATCCAGTCCAAGGTGCAGCTCGACGCCACCGATTGGATGAAGGACGTCACCGCACACGATTTGGTAAAATACGGCATCATCCCCGAGCTGATCGGCAGACTGCCCGTTATCACCGCGCTCAGCGGACTTGACACCGACGCGCTGATCAAGATCCTCACCGTTCCCAAGAACTCCATCGTCGCGCAGTACAAGCGGCTGTTTGAGCTGGATGATGTGGAGCTGTATTTTGAGGACGACGCGCTGCGCGCCATTGCCGAGCAGGCACAGGAGCAGCGCACCGGTGCAAGAGGTCTGCGCGGCATCATGGAAGGCATCTTGCTTTCGCTGATGTACGAAACACCGTCCGACGCCTCTATCGAAAAGATCATCATCACCAAGGAAGCTGTCACAGACGGCGCTCCGCCGCAGATCACGCGCAGAAAAGAGAAGCTTTCCTTTTCGGTAAAGGTTCCCAAAAAGGAGCACGGCAAGCGCTCCAAGCGCAGCTCTGCTTCGTAAGTGTGTTTCATAACAGAATAACAAGCGGTAACATAGTCTACTGCTTATCGGGCGATACCGCAACAGGCGCAAGCCTTTGCCGTGGTATTGCCCACTTTTCGTTTAAGATTACAGCAACATTATGTGTTGGTTTTTGAATAATAGGCAGAATTTACAGCACTATAGAATTGTATTGATATAGAAGTGATGAAAGGAAATAGAATGGAAGGTTACGAAAACAACACACTGTCGCTTCCGGTGCTGCCGCTGCGCGGTATGGTCGTGTTTCCAAAGGCGGTCATTCATTTTGACGTCGGCAGAAAGCAGAGCATAGCCGCCATCAACAAGGCAATGCGCGAGGATCAGCTGATTTTTCTCGCCGCGCAAAAGGACCCTGTTGTCAACGACCCCAAGCTGATCGATCTGTACAGCATCGGCGTGGTGGCAAAGATCGTGCAGGTGCTCAAACAGCCCGACGACGTGACGCGCGTGGTTTTGGAAGGAAAATACCGCGCCAAGGCGGTATCCCCCGTCTTTGATCCCAAGCATATGCTGGCGGAGGTCGCGCCGGTCGCCGAGCAAAAAATGCCGCTGACCGCTGCCGACATCGCGTTGATCCGCTCAGTCAAGAATCAGTTTGAAAAATATTTGGAAGTAACGCCCAAAATGCCGCCGGACATTATCTTCAAGGTGGCGCTTTGCAAATACCCGGGCGAGCTGGCGGACTACATCGCGTCCACCATGTATCTTGACTACCAGACCAAGCAGAGCATTCTCGAGATCTTTGACCCCTTTGAGCGGCTGAACACCGTTCTCGACGTGCTCGTGGACGAAACCTATATCAGCAAGCTCGAGCGTGAGATCGAGATCAAGGCAAAGAGCCGCATCGACGAGAGCCAGCAGCTCTACTTTCTGCGCGAGCAAAAGCGCGCCATAGAGGAGCAGCTCGGCGAGGATGACGACCCGTCCGCAGACGCAGAGGATTATGCGGACCAGATCGAGAAGCTGGAGTTGGAAGAAAAGACGACCGAAACGCTGATGAAAGAATGCCGCAAGCTGATGAAGATGCCCTTTGGCAGTCAGGAGGCTTCGGTTATCCGCACCTATCTCGACACCGTTTTGGAGCTGCCGTGGCACACCGCCACCGAGGACAAGATCGTCCTCTCCAAAATCCGCCGTGAGCTGGACAAGAGCCATTTCGGTTTGGAAAAAATCAAGGACAGGATCATCGAACAGCTCGCCGTGCGCAAGCTCAGCGACAAGCAAAAGGGACAGGTGCTCTGTTTTGTCGGACCGCCCGGCGTCGGCAAGACCTCCATTGCGCAGTCCATCGCCAAGGCGATCGGCAGAAACAGCCAGCGCATCGCCCTCGGCGGCGTCAAGGACGAGGCGGAGATACGCGGACACCGCCGCACCTATCTCGGCTCCATGCCCGGAAGGATCATGGCGGCTGTGCAGAACGCAGGCAGCAACAATCCGCTGCTCATCCTCGATGAGATCGACAAGCTCGCCTCCGACTACAAGGGCGACCCGACCTCGGCACTGCTCGAGGTGCTCGACATCGAGCAAAACAACAAGTTCGTCGATCACTACATAGACGTCCCGTTTGATCTGTCCAATGTGATGTTTATCACCACTGCCAACGATCTGGGCATGATCCCGGCGCCGCTGCGCGACCGTATGGAGATCATCGAGCTGAACAGCTACACGCGTGAGGAAAAGTTCCACATCGCCAAAAAGCACCTGATCCCCAAGCAGCTCGATCTGTGCGGATTTTCTTCAAAAGAAATAAAATTCACGCAAAAGGCAATTTGCGCCCTGATCGATTACTATACGCGCGAATCCGGTGTGCGCACCTTGGAGCGTGAGATCGCTTCTCTGCTGCGCAAGTGCGCCGTCAAAAAGCTCGACGGCGAAGCGGAGACCTTCAAAATCGACGAAAAAACGGTCGAAGAGCTGCTCGGCAAAAAGAAATACCTGCCCGATCAGCTCTCCAAAAAGGATGAAGTCGGCGTCGTCAACGGTCTTGCGTGGACGTCTGTCGGCGGCGAGCTGCTGCCGATCGAGGTCGCCGTCATGGACGGCACCGGCAAGATCGTGCTGACCGGCTCGCTGGGCGACGTGATGCAGGAATCCGCCAAGGCAGCCATCACCTGTATCCGCAGCCACGCCAAGCTGCTCGGTATCGACAGCGATTTTTACAAGACAAAGGATATCCACATTCATGCGCCGGAGGGTGCTGTGCCGAAGGACGGGCCCTCGGCAGGCATCACCATGGCGACCGCCATCTATTCGGCGCTCGCGGACAAGCCCGTGCGCCACGACGTTGCCATGACCGGCGAGATCACGCTGCGCGGCAAGGTGCTGGCGATCGGCGGTCTGAAAGAAAAGAGCATGGCGGCGTACAAATACGGCATCGACACGGTGTTTATTCCCAAGCAGAACGAGCGCGACATCAGCGAGTTTGACTCTGCGGTCAGGGAGAAGGTCCACTTTATTCCTGTGGAGAATTTTACCGATGTGATCGCCGGCGCGACAGCGCAGTAAGAGGGTTCTATGAATTTTAATGAAGTAAGCTTTGAGTTTGCCGCAGGCAATGTCGGTCAGCTTCCGCCGTCCGATCTGCCGGAGATCGTCTTTTCGGGACACTCCAACGTCGGCAAATCCTCACTGATAAACAAGCTGGTACAGCGCAAGGCGCTCGCCAGAGTCAGCGCGCAGCCCGGAAAAACCGCGACGATCAATTTCTACCGACTGAAGGAATTTCGTCTGGTCGACCTGCCGGGCTACGGCTACGCCAAGGTTTCCAAGGCAGAAAAGGAGCGTTGGGCAAGGTTGGTAGAGGGGTATCTCTCCGCCGAACGCAATATCAAGCTGATTGTGCAGATCATCGACATTCGGCACAAGCCCACCAAGGACGATTATGACATGCTCAGCTTTTTGTACAACAGCAACGCGCCCTTTGTGATCGCGCTCACCAAAAAGGACAAGCTCAAAAAGACCGCTTATGAAAAGCGCATTGACGAGGTGATCGACGAATTGCAGGATTACGAGGGCATTCAGCTCATTCCGTTTTCCGCAGTGGACGGAACCGGCGTTGACGAAATGAAAGAGGTAATAGAAGAGTATATCACCGAGGAGGAATAACAGTGGAAAAAAAGCCGTTTCTGACGTTGGAACAGGCGCAGGAGATCATCAGGGATATCCCGACGCCGTTCCATGTGTATGACGAAAAGGGTATCAGGGAAAACGCACGTGCGCTCAACGCGGCGTTCAGCTGGAACAAGGGTTACAAGGAGTATTTTGCCGTCAAGGCGACGCCGAACCCCTATCTGATGAAGATTTTGCAGGAGGAAGGCTGCGGTATGGACTGCTCGTCCTACACCGAGCTGATGCTCTGCGAGGCGTGCGGTATCACCGGCGCCGACATCATGTTCAGCTCCAACGTCACGCCTGTGGAGGATATGCAAAAGGCATATGACCTCGGCGCGAACATCAACCTTGACGACTACACGCATGTGGCGTTTATCAAGCAGGTTTGCGGCGTTCCCAAAACCATCTGCTGCCGCTACAATCCCGGCGGCGTGTTCAAGCTGGGCGAGAGCGAGGACAAGGTGCAGGTCATGGACAACCCCGGCGAGTCCAAATACGGCATGACCGAGGAACAGATGGAAAAGGCTTTTGTCGAGCTGAAGGCGGCAGGTGCGGAGGAATTCGGCATTCACGCGTTTCTCGCCTCCAACACGGTTTCCAATGAGTATTATCCCGAGCTGGCGTCGATTTTGTTCAAGCTGGCAGTACGCCTGCGCGACAAAACCGGCGTACATATCAAGTTCATCAACCTGTCCGGCGGCGTAGGCGTTCCATATAAGCCCGAGGACACGCCGAATGACATCGCGGTCATCGGCGAGGGCGTCCGCAAGAAGTTTGAAGAGATCCTGGTGCCTGCCGGTATGGAGGATGTGGCGATCTATACCGAGCTGGGCAGATACATGCTCGCGCCGTTCGGTGCGCTGGTCGCCACGGCGATCCACGAAAAGCATATCTACAAGGATTACATCGGTCTGGACGCCTGCGCGGCAAACCTCATGCGTCCGGCGATGTACGGCTCCTACCACCACATCACAGTGCTCGGCAAGGAGAACGCGCCCTGCGACCATCTCTACGACGTGACCGGCGGTCTGTGCGAGAACAACGACAAGTTCGCCATCGACCGCATGCTCCCGAAGATTGACCGCGGCGACATCCTCTACATTCACGACGCCGGTGCGCACGGCTTTTCCATGGGCTACAACTACAACGGAAAGCTGCGCAGCGCGGAGGTGCTCCTCTGCGAGGACGGCTCCCACAAGCTGATCCGCAGAGCCGAAACGCCCAAGGACTATTTTGCGACCTTTGATTTTTCGGAATTTGATTTGGATAAAAACGAATAAACTTACGACAAAACGGCAGGCATGGTGCTTGCCGTTTTTTCGATTATAGAAATAACCGCATCACATGCGACGTGACCGCACAGCAGACCACGCCGCAGACGGTCGGGATCGCCATGGAAAGCAGCGTCCATTTGAGACTGCCGGTCTCCTTTTTGACGGTCAGGCAGGTGGTCGAGCAGGGAAAATGCAGAACGGTGATGATGATCATGCACACCGCCGTTGCCGCCGTCCAGCCGTTTTGCGTCAGCAGTGCCGCCAGCTCGCCGTAGCCGGCAAAATCGGTCATGACGCCGTTTGCCGTGTAGCCCATGATGATGAGCGGGATCACGGTTTCGTTCGCCGGAAAGCCGAGCAGCAGCGCCATCAGGATTACGCCGTCCAGTCCGAGAAATTTTCCGAACGGATCGAGAAAATCCGTGCAGACCTGCAACACCGAGCTATTGCCGATTTTGATATTGGCGAACAGCCAGATGACCGCTCCGGCAGGCGCCGCCACAGCTGCGGCTCTGCCCAGCACGCGCAGCGTCCGGTCAAGAAACGAGCGCGTCAGCGTTTTGACGATCGGCGGACGGCGGTAGGGCGGCAGCTCCAGCATAAAGCCCGAGGTCTGCTCCTTTTTGAGCCAAGCCGACAACAGCTTGGAAACGCCAAGCGTCACCCCGACACAGCAGGCAAGAATTACTACCAAAATTGCCGCCACCTTGAGCGACGCGAGCAAGCTCAGCGACGCGCCTGCGAAGAAGATCGAAATCAGCGCAATCAAAATCGGCAGCCGTCCGTTGCACGGCATAAAGTTATTGGTGAGCACGGCGATCAGCCGCTCGCGCTTGTTTTCGATGATGCGGCAGCCGGTCACACCGCAGGCGTTGCAGCCGATCCCCATCATCATGCACAGGCTCTGCTTGCCGTGCGCGCCGCACTTGGCAAAAAAGCGGTCGAGATTAAACGCAATGCGCGGCAGATAGCCTGCGTCCTCCATCAGCGAAAACAATGGGAAAAAGATTGCCATCGGCGGCAGCATCACCGCCACCACCCAGCTCAGCGTGGTGTAAACGCCGTCGATCAATATTCCAGACAAGAATTTTGGCATTGCTGCCATCTCGCACAGCGCCGAGAACTCTCTCTTTAGCGCCTCAAAAAATCGGCTCAGCAACGCGCTCGGCAGATTCGCACCGACAGCCGTCAGCCAAAACAGCACGCCGCACAGAACAAGCATGAGCGGAATGCCGGTCGCCCTGGAAGTGACGAGCTTGTCGATACGGCGGTCGCGCAGGGACTTGCGGTCATCGCGCAGCCTGCGGACGCAGTGTGCGGCGATGCTTTTGCAGGCGCCGCGCAGCAAAACGGCGGAAGCGCTGTCTGCGCAGTCAAATCTTTGATAGAAGCTGTTGACCTGCTTCGGATCCTCACAGACCGCCAAAACCGCAGCCGAGAGGCTTTTCAGTCCTTGCTTTTTGCGTGCGCAGCAGGGAATGACCGGCACCTGCAATAACCGCGACAGCTCCTTGTGGTTGATTTCCAAGCCCTTTTCGTGTGCTTCGTCGCTCAGATTCAGGCAAACGACCGCGTGCGGCGCAATACAGAGCACCTCCAGTGCCAAGCCAAGATTGCGCTCCAGGGCGCCTGCGTCGAGCACCAGTATCACGCAGTCATAGCTGGTTTCCTCCAGTGCACGAGCCGCCACCGCTTCCTCCTGCGAATAGGATTTTAGCGAGTAGGTGCCCGGCAAATCGGTGAGGGTGAAGCTGTTTCCTTGATAGGAATAGGCGCCGCGGCACAGCTCCACCGTCTTTCCCGTCCAGTTGCCGGTGTGCTGCCGCAGCCCCGTCAGGGCGTTAAATACCGTGCTCTTGCCGACATTGGGGTTGCCGGCGAGCGCTATCTTAAATTCACTCATACGCCACCTCCACCGTGCCGCAGTCCTTTTTGCGCAGCGCCAGCAAACAGCCCTTGACGCGGTAGGCGGTCGGATCGCCGAACGGACTTCTGAATTCCGCCGTAATCTGTTCGCCCTCTGTTACACCCAAGTCGGTCAGTCGTCTGCCGAGTGCGTCGCTGCGGTTGAGGCGCACAATCACCGCCGTCATATGCGGCGGCAGCTCGCTCAATAAACAGCTGCGTTTCATGCTATCATCTCCGAATCCTCACCAACAGCCTATGCGGCGTCTGTTTTTTTGTGAAAAAACTTGCAATCAAGGGCGTGCCGTGATACAATAGCATGGTGCAAAAGAGGTGTAACTATGACAAAAACCAACCATTTTCGCAATGTTTTCTATCTCGCGCTGACGGCGCTCATCTGGGGCGTGGCATTCGTGTTCCAGTCGATGGGCAACGACCACATGGGCGCGTTCTCGTTCACGTCTGTGCGCTATCTGCTCGGCGGTCTGGTGCTGGTGCCGATTGTGCTTCTCAAGGCGCGTTATCCGCGCTTTTTGGCGGACAGCGGCGAAATCCCTGTCAAGCAGGTTCCTGTCAGGCTGACCGTCATCGGCGGCATTCTCTGCGGCTTGGCGCTGGGCGGTGCCACCGTCTTGCAGCAGCTCGGCATGAAAACCACCACCGTCGGCAAGGCAGGCTTTATCACGGCGCTCTATATCATTCTCACGCCGATTTTCGGCTTATTTCTCGGCAGAAAATGTCATTTTACCGTGTGGATAGGCGCGGCTGCTGCGGTGTTTGGCATGTATTTGCTCTGCATCACCGACAGCTTCTCGCTCTCTGCGGGCGATTTGTTGGTGCTGCTCTGCGCAATTGTGTTCACCTTTCACATTATGATAATCGACTATTTTTCACCGCGCACCAACGGTGTGCTGCTCTCCTGCCTGCAATTCTTTGTCGCTTCCGCGGCGACCGGCATTCCGGCGCTGATTTTTGAGCACCCGACCCTGGTGCAGCTCAGCGACTGCCTGATTCCGGTTTTGTATATGGGCATCATGTCCAGCGGCGTCGCCTACACCCTGCAGATCCTCGGGCAGCGCGGCTTCAATCCCTCAATCGCCGCCTTGATCATGAGCATGGAATCCGTCGTGTCCGCCGTGGCAGGAGCCGCTGCCTATTCGCTCGGCTTTCTCACGCAGGATCAGAGCATGACGACGTTGCAGGTGCTCGGCTGTGTGATCATGTTCGCGGCGGTTATCTTTGTGCAGCTGCCCTTTGACAAGCTCAAACGCCGTCATTGACGCGGCGTGCGATCTGTGATATAATACAATTAATTGAATAACAGCCTTTGCGTTCTGTCCATTTTGGGCAGGTAATAGGGAATGCGGTGCGAATCCGCAGCAACTGTCATTACCGTGTGTGCAAACGAGTCGGGTTACTTCCGCAAGGGCTTGGACTTGTATTCTTGGACAAGAAGAAGCACAGCCAAAAAACAGCCGCAGCTCCTGCGGTTTGTTGTGTTGTGCTTTTCTTTATAGAAAAGCATTTTTTATTTGGAGGCATTATTATGATGAAAAAAGAATTATCTGTTATCATGGCGGCGGCGCTGCTGACGTCCGGCACTGTTTTTGCGGCAGGCGCTGTTGAAAAGGACACAGTGCGTGTGACCGTCAGCAATGATCGCTTTGCAGCAAAGGACGGCGCACCGTGGGAAGGACAGCTGCTCGACAAGGAAGTGGCTCTGCAAGCAGGCGATTCGATGGAATCCGTGATCGAACGCGCCATTACCGAGAGCGGCTATGCGTTCACCGTGTCGCAGTACGGCTACATTTCCTCTGTCAACAGCTTGGCGGAGTACGCCGCCAACGGCAGCGGCGGCTGGATGGCTATGCTCAACAACTGGTTCACTTCCTCCGGCACCCCCGACTATACGCTCGAAAACGGCGGCTTGCAGGCAGGCGACGAGATCACGATGGTCTATTCCTGCGCTTGGGGCGCGGACGTCGGCGGCATTTACGGCGACTTCAACACGGCGCTGTCCGCGTCCTTCTCGGTTGACAGCAGCAGCGCCACCGAGCTTGCGCCGGCATTTTCTCCGTCTGAGCACACCTACACGCTCTGGTTGACGCAGGACGAGGACGAGCTCACCATGCAGGCATCAGCGGAGAACAAGAACTATCAGACCAGGTTTTATAAGAACGGTTACACGCCGGAGCAGGAAGGCACCGACTACCGCGGCGGAAGAAATATTCCCGTAAAGGACGGCGACGTGCTCACTGTCGGCGTAGGCAATCCGGCATGGCCGTCCATGAACAGCTTTGCCGGAACGGCGGAGGAGACCGTTTACACCTTTTATATCAAGACAGCTGTCACGGGTGATATGAATTTCAACGGCAGCTTGGATATTGAGGACGTCACCCTGCTGCAGCGCGCTCTGGCGGAGTTCTGCGAGCTGACGCCGGCGCAGGCAGCCATTGCCGACGCTGACGGCGACGGCGTTGTCAAAATCAACGACTGCACCGCCATGCAGCGCATGCTTGCGGAAAAAACCGCATCATGACAGCGAAGGACGACAAGCGAGAACGCACCGTTTGGCTGCTGCGGCAGGTGTATGACCGGACAGGCAGATTGCCGCGCAAAAGTGACTTTGACAGCGAAACGGTCTGTTTTATCAAGCAAAAGCTCGGTCCCTGGCCGCGTGCCTTGGAGCAGGCGCAATTGAAATGAGAGGTGATGCGCGTGAATGATCGGATAAAGAAGCTGGCGACGGCGCTGCTGTCCGCATGGATTGCCCTTGCCTCCGTCCTGTCGGTCCTTGGAGCAGACAGTGACGCTTGGCAGTCAAAGAAAGAGAGCACGCAGGCGCATTTGCAGACGCTCACACCGCAGGTCGGTTCCATCGGCGGCGAATGGCTGACGATCGGTTTGTCACGCACCGGCGCCTGCACGGAAGAACAAAAAACAGCCTATCTCCAAGCGGCACGGACGGCGGTTGCCGCCGCAGGCTCCAACCGGCTCCATCCGCGAAAGTCGAGCGATAACGCGCGCGTCATTCTGGCGCTTTCTGCGCTGGGCGTGGATCCGAGAAGCGTGGAGGGCTATGACCTCACCGCGCCATTTGCGGACATGGATTATGTCGGCAGGCAGGGCGTCAACGGCGTGATCTGGGCGCTGATCGCGCTGGATGCCTGCGGCTATCCCATGCCCTCGGAGGTGCGCGAGCGCATGCTGCAAACGCTGGCGGACAGCCAACACGCCGACGGCGGCTGGGGGCTGAGCGACGATATGTCCGACCCTGATGTCACCGGCATGGCGCTGACGGCGCTGGCGCCGTACCGCACCTATGACAGCGCGCTCCGAGACGCCGCAGACAAGGGCGTCGCATGGCTTGCCGGCAACCGGCAGGACGGCGGTTATGTGTCCTATGACGATTACAATCCCGAGAGCAGCGCGCAGGTGCTCACAGCGCTGTCGGCAATGCAGATCGACGCAAAAGCGGACGCGCGTTTTGCCGCTCTGCCCGACAGCATGCTGCGCTTTTCGGTGGACGGCGGCTTTGCCCACAGCTTGGGCGGCAGCTATAACCAGATGGCGACCGAACAGGTCTATTACGCGATGGTTGCCTATGAGCGCTTGCAAACCGGACAGACCGCATTGTTTGATATGACGGATGTGCAGGACTTTGCCGTGCCGGACAGCGACGGAGACGGCACGGTCTCGATCCAAGACGCAACGGCGGTACAGCGGTTTTTGGCGGAATTTGCCGCCATGTCCGCGCCGCAGCAAAGACTTGCCGACCTGAACCGTGACGGCAGAGTGGATATCGGCGACGTGACCGCACTGCAACGCCGGTTGGCGCAATAAGGGTGAGAGCGATGAAAGCCTTTTTTATCAAATACAAATGGATATGCATCGGCGTGCTGGCAGCCGCCGTGATACTGACGGTCGCCTTTGTCACCGGCGGCAGTCTGAACAGAGAGCCTGCGCCGCAGGCAGTCACCACACCTGTCACGACAACTGCACCGGCGGCAACGGAAGCATCCGCTGCGACGTTCGCATCACAGCCGTCATCAGCCGCACAGCCGACCACGCAGGCGACAACACAGAGGACAACACAGGAGGCAACACAGCCGACAACAAAGGCGGCAGCCGCTTCTCTGGCACAGCCTGCCACTGTCAAGCCGCAGGCAGCGACGACCGCGCCCAAGCCGACCGACGCCTATCGCACCGAGTCGGTGCCGGAGGGCAAGCCGCAGCCGCAGGAACCGCAGGAGCAGACCATCACCCCGGAAAAGCACACCTGCACGTTTTCTGTCTCCTGTGCGTCGGTGCTGGCGCAAAAGGATACATTGTCCGCTTCCGTAAAAGAGGTGGTGCCGGACGACGGCGTGATCCTGCCGCCGCTCAGCCTCTCCTTTAACGAGGGCGAGAGCGTATTTGACGTCCTCGCACGCGTGTGCCGTGAACAGCATATCCATATGGAATACACCAATACGCCCATATACAATTCCGCTTATATAGAGGGCATCGGCAATCTGTACGAGTTCGATTGCGGCGCCGGTTCCGGCTGGATGTATCGCGTCAACGGCTGGTTTCCGAATTACGGCTCCTCGCGTTACGCTGTCAAGGACGGCGATGTGATCGAATGGCTCTACACCTGCGATCTCGGGCGCGACATCGGCGGCAACTACGGCGACCAGACGGGTGAATGAGATGCGTGACGCGTTTTCCGACCGGCATCCGCTGGTGAATTTAGCGTTTTTTGCGGCGGCGATCGGCTTTGCCATGTTCCTGATGCAGCCGGTCTGTCTGACTGTCGCGGCAGTCTGCGCGCTGCTCACCGCGCTGTTCTATAACGGCAGGCGAACCGCCGCGCTGTTAAAATTCATCTTGCCCACCGCTGCGGTCATCATCCTCGTCAATCCGCTGTTCAACCATCGCGGCGCAACGGTGTTGACCTATTTCCCGTGGGGCAATCCGCTCACGCTCGAATCTGTGCTCTACGGGATCGCCTCGGCAGTGCTGATAGCTACGGTCGCGCTGTGGTGCATGAGCCTGAACCGCGTGATGACGACCGACAAAATCGTATTTTTATTCGGGAAGATCGCTCCCTCGCTGGGGCTGCTGCTTTCTATGGCGCTGCGGTTCATTCCGCGCTTTGCGGCGCAGTTCAAGGAGACCATGGCGGCACAACAGCAGGTGTCGCAGGGCGCAGGCAAGTCGTTTGTCCGACGCATCAAAGCAGGCGTGCGCGTCTTTTCGGTCATGGTGAGCCGCTCTATGGAAAACGCGGTGGACACCTCCGACTCCATGAAGAGCCGCGGCTACGGTCTAAAGGGCAGGACCGCCTTTTCTCTGTTCCGTTTTTATGCAAAGGACGCGGTGCTGCTCGCCGTTATGCTGACCGAAGCCGCTGTCTTGTCGGCGCTGCTGCTCGGCGGCAAGCTGTCGTTTCGTTACTATCCGTCGGTCAAGGGCGCGATCGGCGGCGTGTGGGCATTCATTTTTTATGGGATATATGCGGCGCTGTTGCTGACGCCGCTGTCGTTGAATATCGGGGAGGACGTCAAATGGAAGCGGTTACGGTCAAAAATCTAACCTTTCGCTATCCCGAAACGAGTGTGGACGTGCTCCGCGATATTTCTTTTTCGGTGGAGAGCGGCGCGTTTGTCACGCTCTGCGGACTTTCCGGCAGCGGAAAAAGCACCCTGCTGCGTCATCTCAAACCGGCGCTGACGCCCTTCGGCGTGCGGTCGGGAGAGGTCTTGCTTGACGGAAAACCGATCGGCACACTCTCACCGCGCGAACAAAGCGAGCGGATAGGCTTTGTGCAGCAGTCGCCCGACAACCAGCTTGTCACCGACAAGGTGTGGCACGAGTTGTCGTTCGGTTTGGAAAACCTCGGCTTAAAAAGGGACGAGATCAGCCGCCGCGTCGCGGAAACCGCTTCGTTCTTCGGCATACAAAATCTGTTTGAGGCGCAGGTGCAAACGCTCTCGGGTGGTCAAAAGCAGCTTGTCAATCTGGCGGCGGTCATGGCAATGCAGCCGCAGCTGTTGTTGCTCGACGAACCGACGGCGCAGCTTGACCCGATAGCAGCTGCGGAGTTTCTCGCTTGTCTGCAACGTGTCAACAGGGAGCTGGGTGTGACCGTGATCATCACCGAGCATCGTTTGGACGGTCTGCTGCCCATGAGCGACCGCGTGCTGGTGTTGGAGGACGGCAGACTGATCTCCGATGACATTCCCTCGCGCACCGGCGGCAACCTCCGCCGTATGGGCAGCGGGTGCTTTTTGTCGCTGCCGGCGCCCATGCGCATTTGGGACGCCGTGGCGGACGATGCGCCTTGTCCTGTCACGATCGCCGAGGGCAGGGCATGGCTGCACGGCTTTGCACAGACGCATGACCTCCATCCGTTGGAGGAGGAAGTCATTCCGCCGGCAGGCGAAACGGTCATCGCGCTGCAACATGTCTGGTTCCGCTATGAAAAGAACGCGCCCGACGTCCTGCGCAACCTCAGCATCGAGGTCAAACGCGGCGAGCTTTTGACGATCATGGGTGGCAACGGCACCGGAAAGAGTACGCTGCTTTCGCTGCTGAGCGGCAGCCGAAATCCGTACAGCGGAAAAGTTATTTCCAATAACGGATCCATACTGACCCTGCCACAGGAACCGCAGGCGCTCTTTACCGGCAAGACCGTGTGGGAAACGCTCGCCCAAGCCCTGGAAAACAGCGGCATACCGCAGGAGGAGAGGGAAGAACGGATCAAATCCGTTGTGCGCCTTTGCCAAATCAACGGGCTGACCGCGCGGCATCCGTTTGACCTGTCCGGCGGCGAAATGCAAAAGGCGGCACTCGCCAAGCTTTTGCTGCTCCGTCCGCAGGTGCTTCTGCTCGATGAACCGACAAAGGGCTTGGACGCACAGTTCAAGGCGGCGTTTGCCTCCATCCTGCAAAAGCTTGTCCGGCAGGGAACCGCCGTGGTGATGATCAGCCACGACATGGAGTTTTGTGCGCGATACAGTCACCGCTGTCTGCTGCTCTTTAACGGCGATCTGGTCGCAGGCGGCACGCCGCGCACATTCTTTGGCGGCAACAGCTTTTATGTCACAGCGGCTTCACGTATGGCAAGAGAGCTGATCCCGCAGGCAGTCACCGCGGAGGACGTGATCTTTGCCTGCACCGGGCAGAAGCCCGAAACGCCGGACAACGCTCCCGACCGGGAGCTGCCCATAGAGATCCCGGTTCAGCCGGAGAAAAAGCCGCTGCCTTTTTGGAAGAAGCTGCTCGGCGGCGCAGGCTTGCTGCTGCTTGCGGCAGGCATAGTTGAGAACCTCACGCCGCTTGCCCAAGTCTTGCCGCTTTGGGCGAACCTTGTTTTTGTCGCGGTGCCGGTCGTGCTGCTGATGATAGCGTTCGGCGCCAAATCACAGCCGCCGGTTGATTTGACCTTTGAAAAGCAAAAGCTGCGCAAGCGGACGATCGCCGCCGTGGTGATCGTGGTGCTGCTGATCCCGTTCACGATTTTTGCGGGCGTCACATGGCTGCAAGACCAAAAGTATTTGTTCATCTCGCTTTTGGTGTTGATAGAGGGCATGCTCCCGTTCTTTATGCTGTTTGAAGGTCACAAACCGCAGGCGCGTGAGCTGGTGCTGATTGCGGTTCTCTGCGCGCTGACCGTGGCAGGCAGGTCGGTTTTTGCCGCCTTGCCGCAGGTCAAGCCGGTGCTGGCATTGGTGATCGTTTGCGGTGCGGCGCTCGGCGGTGAAACCGGCTTTATCGTCGGGGCGACCTCCATGCTGCTCTCCAATATCTTTTTCGGTCAGGGTGCGTGGACGCCTTGGCAGATGTTCGCGGCAGGCTGTGTCGGCTTGCTTGCCGGCATCCTCTTTCGAAGAGGGCGTCTGCTGCGCGGCAGAGGCGCGGTTTGCGTGTTCGGCTTTGTTGCGGCAGTCGTTATCTACGGCGGTATCATGAATTTTTCTTCCCTCGTGCTGTCACACGCACCGGTGAATGTGGGGACCGTTTGCGCCTACATCCTGCAGGGCTTGCCGTTCGACCTGATACACGGCTTTTCCACTGCTGCTTTTCTGTATTTTTTTGCGCTTCCCATGCTCGAAAAGCTCAGCCGCGTTCAAACAAAATACGGTTTCAAATCCGGCTCGGCACAGGCTGTCTGAGCCGCTATGCGTTTGTCTGCATCCAATACTAATACCTAATAAAAAGCAGACAATCTTTGCGGTCTGTTTTCCGCAATACTGCGTTGTCGTCCTTGCAAGGAGACAAAGAGAACATCAAAAAACGGGAGCCGATTGGTTCCCGTTTTCTCATGGTTATCAGATTTTTAAGACAGTTCCTGCGGATATGTAGTGCAGCCGCTGCATCGTGCCGCGCATAAAGGCGTATTGCTCTGTGCCGGTGCAGTGGCAGGTGTAGAATGCGGTCGGATAGGCGTTCAGGCGTATTGCATAGCTGCGCAGCAAATCGCCGCAGGGCTGCTTCATCAGGTGAAAGCCGCCGATCAGGACGTCCGGACGAAACCACTCCATGATGTTCAAAATGCCCTTGTGTGAGCAGTCGCTGATGAGGATGCGCCTGCCGTCCTCTTCTATCAGCAAATACTGTTCATGGCGGAAGTCCTCCGGCATAAGCGCGCCGTTTTGCATCACATGCAAATTCGCGGAGCCAAAATCAAAGGGACGCGTCCGCTCGTTGCAGGAGAAGAGCGTCAGTCCGTCGGCGATGCGGTGTGTTTCGCCGGTAAGAACAAGGCGCTCGCTCGACTGCAAAGCCGTGTCCAGCCCGATGTATTTTTCGGTGCCGTTGAAGTGCGGCTCAAACGCATAGCGGCTGAGAAAAACCGGCGCCGTTTTGTTGCACGTCAAAAAGGTCTGCAAGCCGCCGCCGTGGTCGTAGTGACCGTGGGACAGCACGGCAAAATCTATCCTTGCCAAATCGACGCATAGCTTTTGTGCGTTTTCTGCAAACAGGGCGGTTTGTCCCATGTCGAACAAAATCCGTTTACCGCCTGTTTCGATATACAGCGACAGACCGTGCTCACAGCCGATTGCCGCGTCTGCCGTTGTGTTTTCTGTCAATACTATAAGCTTCATTTGTTGCTCCTGTTGTGATATGACACTATTATACCCCTCGTGACAAGGCTTGTCAATGAGGATTATTTTGCCTATTTTTCTTTTGACGCATTAAAACAGCCTTAAACTGCGGTATAATACACGGTGGAAAAGTAGGAGGCTTCACTATGAAAATAGGATTTGATAATAATAAGTACCTGGAAACCCAGTCGCAGCACATCCGCGACCGCATCGCCAAGTTCGGCGACAAGCTCTATCTCGAGTTTGGCGGCAAGCTGTTTGACGACTACCACGCCTCGCGCGTTTTGCCCGGGTTCAAGCCCGATTCCAAGCTGCAAATGCTCATGCAGCTGAAGGACGAAGCCGAGATCGTGATCGTTATCAACGCCGACGATATCGAAAAGAACAAGGTGCGCGGCGATTTGGGCATTACCTATGACCTCGACGTGCTGCGTTTGATCGACGTGTTCCGCAGCCGCGGCCTGCTGGTCAATTCCGTGGTGCTGACGCGCTTTGCCGACCAGCCCACCGCTGTCAAATTTGAGAATCGTTTGACCGGCAACGGCATTCACGTTTATCATCACTACTCGATCCCCAACTATCCCACAGACGTTGACCTGATCGTCAGCGACGAGGGCTACGGCAGAAATGATTATGTCGAAACCACGCGCCGTTTGGTCGTGATAACCGCGCCGGGTCCGGGCTCGGGCAAGATGGCGGTCTGTCTCTCGCAGCTCTATCACGAGCACAAGCACGGCGTCAAGGCAGGCTATGCCAAGTTTGAGACCTTCCCGATTTGGAATCTGCCGCTCAAGCATCCGGTCAATGTTGCCTATGAAGCGGCAACGGCTGATTTGAACGACGTTAATATGATCGACCCGTTCCACCTCGAAGCTTACGGCGAAACCACAGTCAACTATAACCGCGATATTGAGATATTTCCCGTGCTCAACACCATGTTTGAGCAGATTTTGGGCGAATCCCCTTACAAATCGCCGACAGATATGGGCGTAAATATGGCAGGCAACTGCATCGTAGACGATGAAGCGGTGTGCGCCGCCGCCAATCAGGAGATCATCCGCCGCTATTATGCCGCGCTCTGCAACCAGACAAAGGGCGTCGGCAGTGCGGGCGAGGCGTATAAGATCCGTCTGCTGATGAAGCAGAGCCGCCTAAAGACCTCTGACCGTGCGGTGATCGCACCGGCGCTCAAAAGGGCGGAGGAGACCGGCGCACCGGCTGCGGCGATCGAGCTTGCCGACGGCAGGATCATCACCGGCAAGACCACCAACCTGCTCGGCGCCTGCGCGGCAATGCTGCTTAACGCGCTCAAGGCGTTGGCGAATATCCCCAAGGAGGTCGATTTGCTGGAAGCTGCGGTTATCGAACCAATTCAGGAGCTAAAGGTCAGCAGCTTCGGCTCTGTCAATCCGCGTCTGCATACGGATGAAATTTTGATCGCGCTCTCCATGTCGGCTGTCACCAACCCGACCGCCAAAATTGCGATGGAGCAGCTGCCCAAGCTGCGCAACACAGACGCGCACGCCACGGTCATCCTCTCCGAAACCGATACGCGCATTCTCAAAAAAATCGGTATTCTGCTCACGACCGAGCCAACCTACGAAAACGCAAGGCTGTACAGAAAGTAATGCGTAATTCGTAATTCTTAATTCGTAATCACTGTCAAATAAAGATTTCATCAGCGATAAAAAGCCGGCACATCAACGTGTCGGCTTTCATAATTCTATGTACCTCCACAGCGACCCCAAAACCCGCCGTTGATGGATCTGTCAATCAGAACAAACCTTTCAAAAGGCGGACCGGATGCAACGTCACGTTGCCGTCACGTTGCTTAGCGGCGGGGGAGATAGGGCTGGAGGGTTTTGATCAGGTCGGTGTCCTCGCTCAGCTCGCGGCCTTTGCCGGACTGGATGAGTTCATCGCTGTAGGTAAAATAGGCGGTGTAGTAATCGGAAGCGGTCAGCCATTTTTGCTGCTGCTCGGCGGTCAATGCGCGCGGCGCCAGCTGATAGCGGCTCTGAAGCGTTTCGATGAGGTAATCCGAAAACTTCTTTTGACCGTAGACGTTGAGATGGTCAAGGTTGTAGAAATCCGTCGTTTCATCCAGATCGGTTTGGTCGTAGGTCTGCTCAAAATTCAGATAATCAAAGCCGTATTCACGAACGATGTCGCCGACGGTGTTAGCGCGCTCAAAGCGTGCCCAGGTGCGGCGCACCACGATATGCGGAAAGCGCACAAATACCACGTTGGTGAGGTTTTCGTCGCGGCAGAATTGCAGCAGCTCGCGCAGCGTCTGCTCCTCCAAGACGCCGAGCGGCTGCTTGCTGTTGGCAGACTGGGCGAGCGAGTCGTTCATGGAGCGCTGCGTGCTTTGAAAGATCGTCGCCTCGTTGAGCATGCCCTTGAGATAGCAGTAGCCGCGCAGCTTGTCCTCCCAAACGGTCTTTTGGTAGGTCATGTCATTCGGAAAATCCTGCCAAACACCGTGGTATTTCATCAGCGGAAAAACATATTCAAGCGAATCCGCGCCGATATTTTCGGCGAGCCATTCCACCTTGACCGGGTCGAGCGGCACATTGTCGGCGTAGTTGCGGAGGTTGGATTCCTTGGTGGTCTCGTTGTCGTTGTCATCATAGAGAGCGCCGTTCAGCTCGATCACGACCAAGCCGGGATTCTGCTCGCTCAAAATGTTTTTGAGCTGCGCCTTGTAGTTGAGGATCGAATTGGACTGCGTGGCAAAGATGTAGCTCGTCAGATGATACTTGTCATAGATGTGACCGGGAGCGATATCGGAATACGCCTCGCTGGCGCCCATAAACACCACGTCGAGCGAATTGTCGTCCTCCAGATAGAAGGCCTTGAGACGCTGGCGGTTGTGGTCGGCGTGACAGAGCACAAACTCCTGCAAAACCCCTGCCGTCACAAAAAAAGCAAGCAGCAGACAGATGATCTTGACAGCGCGAACAGCCGGACGCTTTTTGCGGACAGGCTTTTCGGCGTTTTCACCATGTTTGCCGGCAGTGTCGTTTTGCGCCGGTTCGCTGTGCGCGGCAGTATATAAATGCTTTGGTTTCATGCGGAACTCCCTTTCCAAAGTATTGCGATACATAATTAATTATATGATACCCCATTTTCGCCAAAAAATCAAGCGTTTTTACAATCTCCGCACATTTTGGACAATAACGACAAATCTCACGGCAAATGCCACGGTGAAATTGATTTTGAACACGGACTTGGTTTTGCAGGAAAACCGATAAAATCAACAAAATAATTGACGTATGGAAAAATTAGTGGTAAAATAGACATAAATCAACTCACGAGGAGTGGTATGAATGTTTCCGAGGGCGCGAAAGGGCGTTAAAAAGATTTTTGCAGCGGAGCTGATCACGCTTTTTGTCAGCTTGGCGAGCGGATTTTTGTTGATCTTTTTTGAAAGTGAGATCCGGCAGCTGCCGCAGACGATCGAGGGACTGTCAAACGGCGGTTCGCTCGAAATGAACGGGTGGATCGTGCTGATCATCATCGGTTTGGCAGGTGTTCTGAGCTTGTTTGCGTCGCTGATCAACCTGATAGGGTATATTCAGGCGTCGAGAGATGAGACATCTTTTTTGGGTGCGCTGATTTTTATGCTTCTCAATGTGGTGCTCTCGGGCTTTGGCTCCTATTTTCAGCAGTCAAGCGAAGTGTTCGCCGGTGTTTTCACCATATCAGCCTCCATTGCCGAGCTGTTTATGATCATCCTGACCGTCAAGGGTCTGGTGAATCTTTCCTATAACCTCAACAGCCGCAAAATGGTGGCACGCGGCAACGTGCTGCTCAGGCTGATAGCCGTTATCTGCCTGCTGTCTGTTGTGGCGGAGATCTTGGTCTTTATGTTCCGTCTCAACGTGTTTGTGACCTCGCTGCTGTTCTCCATTATGATCACCAATCTGGTACTTTCGCTTGTTTATTATATCATTTATTTGGTATATCTCAGCGGCTGCTGCGCCATGCTTTCCGAACGCTGAATCCCAAAGAACGGTTCCTTGTGAGCCGTTCTTTTTTGCAGTATTATAGGAAATAAACCTATTGACTTTTTGTATAAAATGCGCTATAATACATTCGTAAAAATGTGATTACTAAACAATCGCAGGATTTTTAGGAGGATTAGAAATGGCATATTTAAACGATTTTATCAATGATATTATCGAAAAAACAATCATTGCGCCTGCTTCCAAGGCGGCTGAGATCGCCGAGCTGACCGACGTTATTGACAAAGAGAAGAGCGGCATCGAGGATGATTACTCAAAAATCGGAAAGCTCTATGTCGAAAAATACGCCAAGGCAAACGATGACACGGATCTCGGTTTGCTGGTTGACGGCGTAAAGGCGCGTGAGAAGAAAATCAAGGACAGCAAGCTGAGGATCGGTGAGCTGATGGGCAAGACCTTCTGCGAAACCTGCTGTGAAGAGGTTGACGAGGATGCGTTGTACTGCAACAACTGCGGCGCCAAGATGCCTGTCAAGCTGCTGCCCGGCATGGTTCTTTGCCCGCACTGCAACAAGGCAGTCAGAGAGGGTATCCGTTTCTGCACCAACTGCGGCGGTTCCATGATCGAAGAGCCCAAGCCCGAGGGCAAGGTGTGCCCGAACTGCGGCTGGGAGACCACCGACATGAGCCTCAAATTCTGCGACGAGTGCGGCAGAAGACTCGAGGGCGGCGAAGAAGAAGAAGAAACCAAGAAGGAAGAGGCAGTTCCCGTAAAGCAGGTTTGCCCGAACTGCGGCTTCAGCAAGGTCGCGGCAGGCGCAGCGTTCTGCGACGAATGCGGCAGAAGAATGGAACCCGCCGAATGATCCGTCGGTCATCCGAAAAATAATTTACGAAAATAATTCCCGGCTGTCACCAAATGCTTGTGTGGCAGCCGTTTTTTGTGCTTTGCACGCTGCGGTGATCGCACAAGTCAGCGCAGAGAACGTCTCTTTTTATTTTAAGGTATTGCGTTATTCGACATTTTGGGGTATAATATCGTTAAGACTTTAACATGATAGGAGAGAAATCCATGCAAGACAATGTACGTCCCGAATCAATGGAAAGAATCACCACCGAAGCGCTCGCCAATGCATTTATCGACGAGCAGGTCGCTGCTTTGCAGGCGCAGATCGGTGACAAAAAGGTACTGCTGGCGCTGTCCGGCGGTGTAGACAGCTCGGTCGTTGCCGCGTTGCTGATCAAGGCGATCGGCAAAAATCTGGTATGTGTCCATGTCAACCACGGCTTGCTGCGCAAGGGCGAGCCGGAGCAGGTCATCGAGGTGTTCCGCAACCAGATGGACGCCAATCTCGTCTATGTAGATGCGGTAGACCGTTTTCTCGACAAGCTGGCAGGTGTTGCCGAGCCGGAAAAAAAGAGAAAAATCATCGGCGCCGAGTTTATTCGCGTATTTGAAGAAGAAGCGCGCAAGCAGGATGACATTCAGTTCCTCGCGCAGGGCACGATCTATCCCGATATTCTCGAGAGCGACGGCGTAAAGGCGCACCACAACGTGGGCGGATTGCCCGAGGATCTGCAGTTTGAGCTGGTGGAGCCGCTGAAATTCCTCTTTAAGGACGAGGTGAGAGTCGTCGGCAAGGCGCTCGGACTGCCCGATAATATGGTATTCCGTCAGCCGTTCCCGGGTCCCGGACTCGGCGTTCGCTGCTTGGGCGCCATCACGCGCGACCGTCTGGAGGCAGTGCGCGAGAGCGACGCGATCCTCCGTGAAGAATTTGCCAAGAACGGCTTAGAGGGCAAGGTCTGGCAGTACTTTACCGCCGTGCCCGACTTCAAGAGCGTGGGCGTCAAGGACGGCAAGCGCACCTTTGCCTATCCCGTCATCATCCGCGCCGTCAACACCACCGACGCCATGACCGCCACCGTCGAGAACGTTCCCTTCGAGCTTCTCCAACACATCACAAAGAGAATCACCACCGAAGTAGAAAACGTCAACCGCGTTCTCTACGACCTCACGCCGAAGCCCTCGGGTACGATTGAGTGGGAATAATCCCCAAACCGTCAAAAAGCGCATAAACAAGCGGTTTTTGCCGTGCGGTTGCCCTCGTTGGCAACAGAATGGCAACATTATTTGAATAATTGTAAAAATTTAGAGCTATCAGATTTTCTGTAAGTCTGATAGCTCTTATTATTTTGCCTTGCTTTTAATCCTTATTTAGTTTGTCTTTGAATGCTTTTGCCATAGCTTCATTCAATTCCTGTGAAGGAGCTTTCGCATAATTGACATTGGTGTACTTCGGATAGTTATAGCGCCACTTATCGTAATCGTCCTTGCTGATTTCGCCATTGCGGTATTTTTCACGTTCGGCACACCAAACGTGAAGCTCGTCTAAAAGATTTTGAGCTTCTCTGCTGTTGAACGGATCAACACGCATAATAATCTCGCCGTCTCTTTTCTCAATCGTCAGCCCGTAAATATCCTCTAAGGTAAATAAAGTGTGCATAAGACCTATATAGGAATCAATATCAGGTACGCTTAAAGCGTCAGGAGATATGCCGAATACCTCTGCAAGTTTATTTGTTAAATCAGCCTTCGGCGTTCTTGTACCTGATTCATATTGCGCCATACGAATATCTGCTGTTTTTTCAGGAAAGCCGACTACCGTTCCTAAATACTTCTGTGTCATTCCACGCAGATTGCGGAAAAATCTAATTCTTTCACCAATAGCCATCATTAATTGCCCCTTTCTTGTTTTGATATAACTATAATAACATATATGTTTAGCATATGTCAAGCGAACCAAAACAAAAAAGTTAAATATTTTCTTCAAATGCACTTGACATAAGCAAAGATGTTTAGTATAATGATATTAAACAAATAGCGTTAAGTTATTTGTTTAACCGTTCTACGCCACGTTAATGACGTATCCGCTCGGGCGAATCGGAATGCGGTCAGAAAGTATCCGACACTAAATAACAATAATATTATTTTTCAGAAAGGGGGAAGTTGAATGGACAGCACAAGCTTTATGAGTGTTGATGAGGTAGCTCAGACACTGGGAGTTTCTAAATCCTACGCCTATAAAATCGTACATCAGCTTAACGCTGAACTTAAGGCAGAAGGCTATTTAACGATTTCGGGGCGAGTAAATAAACAGTATTTTATTGAGCGCACCTGTTACGGTGTGACAAAGAAAGAGAGGTAAATATGTCAGTATATAAAGAAGAAAAGACAAACACTTGGCGAGTTATATATCGCTACACCGACTGGAACGGAGAACGTAAACAGTCACAAAAACGGGGCTTTAAAACTAAACGAGAAGCGCAGGCTTGGGAGCGTGAACAGCTCAATAAGCTCGGCGGCGACTTAGATATGACGTTTAAAAGCTTTGTTGAACACTACACCGAAGATATGAAGTCAAGAATCAAGGAAAACACTTGGTCAACCAAAGAGCATATTATCGAAAAAAAGCTGCTCCCTTATTTTGGAAAGCTGAAAATGTGTAATATTACGCCACAGCAGATTATCACTTGGCAAAATACACTGATAAATTACAAGGACGATAACGGTAAACCGTATTCTCCGGTATATTTGAAAACTATCCAGAACCAGCTTTCAGCTATCTTTAATCACGCTGTCAGGTTTTATAACCTGAAAGAAAATCCTTGCAAGAAAGCGGGCAGTATGGGCAAAAAACAAAACCGAGAAATGCTGTTTTGGACAAAGGCGGAATATCTCAAATTTGCCGAAGCAATGATGGATAAAAACGTTTCATATTATGCCTTTGAAATGCTCTATTGGTGCGGATTGCGATTAGGAGAATTGTTAGCACTAACATCTGCTGATTTCGATTTTGAAAAGCGGACGGTAAGAATCAACAAATCCTATCAGCGTATAAACGGCGAGGACGTTATCACCGATCCGAAAACGACTAAGAGTATTCGCACAGTAACAATGCCTGATTTTCTCGCCGAAGAAATGCAGGACTACATCAAATCCATTTACGGCGTACAGCCCGATGACAGAATATTTTTGATTACAAAAAGCTATTTGCATCGGGAGATGAAGCGTGGAAGTAATGAAGCAGGCGTAAAACGCATACGCATACACGATTTACGGTATAGCCACGTTTCGTTGTTAATAGAAATGGGCTTTTCGGTGGTAGCTATCGCAAACCGTGTAGGACACGAGAGTATAGATATCACTTACCGCTATGCTCATATGCTTCCTACGGCGCAGAATGAAATGGCTGCAAAACTGAATGTGGAAAGGGGAATAGAGGATGTCAGCTAAAAACAGAGACAGAAAAAACCGCTGGCGTTGCAAGACGGTAGGTTTTAATGTATCGCCCGAAGAAAACGATCAAATCAATTTTGCTGTTAAGCTTTCCGGTCACACCAAACAGGATTTTTTAATCAGCAGGGTATTAAACAGGGATATTATCGTACAAGGCAATCCGAGAGTGTATAAGGCTTTGAAAAATCAGCTCGCTTTAGTTTTGGATGAACTGAAACGCATAGAAGCAGGAGCAGGCGTTGATGATGAGCTGCTCGACGATATCAAATTAATCACCGTTACTCTTAACGGAATGAAGGAGGAATGCGAATGGATGCCTTAAATGAAATGACTGCCCTCAACGCTTCTGTTGGCGCAGAAGCAGGACAGCCATTCACAAAATCTAACACAACTATTATAAACGATAACGATTCAGATTTCAATAGGTTTGATGAAATTAACGACCTCTGCAATATAGATGAATCGTATTTACACACGGTCTCGATGAGCGAGCTGTTTGACAGCGCCTATCAGAGTAAGCCGCCGATCATCGACGGCTTACTCTACCGGGGAACATATCTTTTCGCCGGCTCTCCGAAGATCGGCAAGAGTTTTCTGATGGCACAGCTTGCCTACCACGTCAGCACAGGCATAAACTTGTGGGGGTTTGACGTGCGGCAGGGTAAGGTGCTGTACCTTGCTCTGGAGGATAACTATCCGAGATTGCAGAAGCGGCTGTACCGTATGTTCGGAACAGCCGAAAATGAAAACCTGTTCTTTTCGGTATCAGCTCATCAGCTCGGCAATGGTTTGGACGAACAGCTCGACGGTTTCTTACAGAAACACCCTGACACTTCGCTCGTGATTATCGACACCTTACAAAAGGTCAGGGAGGTCGGCGGCGAAAATTACAGCTACGCCAACGACTATCAGATCATCACGAAGCTAAAGAGTTTCACGGACAGCCACAACATTTGTATGTTGGTTGTCCATCATACACGCAAGCAAACGGCAGACGATAAGTTTGATATGATTTCCGGCACCAATGGCTTGCTCGGCGCTGCGGACGGTGCGTTTATACTCTCCAAAGATAAGCGCACGAGCAATAACGCCACGCTTGAAGTATCAGGCAGAGATCAGCAAGACCAGAGAGTGTACTTGAAGAAGAACACGGAAACGCTGGTGTGGGAGCTTGACAAAATCGAAACAGAGCTTTGGAAAGCCCCGCCGGAGCCGTTGCTCGACAGGATCGCCGAAAGGGTGACTGCTGACAATCCGCAATGGTGCGGAACGCCGACGGAGTTGTGCGAGTATCTCGCCGTTGACATCAAACCGAACGCTATCACACAGAAGCTGAATGTCAACGTCAACCGTCTGATGGACGAACACAAGATTGCCTACCACTACAAGCGCACTCACGAAGGGCGCAAGATCACGCTGACCTATGAGGGAAGCGTGTCAAAGCGTGACAGCTGTGACAGCGATTGTGGGGTGTGTGAAACACCGACACAGCTGACACGGACTGACACGCACTAAAGTTTAGGCGGGGTGCAGGGAGCCCTTTTCAAAGGGCTGCCCTTGCTCCTCGAAGAGCGCAAAACCTGCTCGCAGGTTGCATTTTTGATAGCCCTGCTGTCAAAAGTGCTTTTGCGTTACTCTTGGCAAGAGTAACAGAACCTGAGTTAGGGATAATTCAGTGAGATAACCATATTTTAATACAGATTTGAGGTAGATAAATGAAGAGAACGATTAGCGCAATGGTGGGCAAGGGCTCCGTGACACACAACAGCCGCACTTTCACAGCGGAGAACGTGGACAGCGAGCGTACCCATTTGAATATAGATTACTGTAATGAGCCAATCAAGAAAGTGTATCACGAAATGTTTGACGAAGCTCTGAAACAGTACAACGATAAGCAGAAACGCAAGGACAGAAAGATTTCCGATTACTACAAGCATATCGAGTCCGGAAAGCAAGAAAAGCTGTTCCACGAGATCATCTTCCAAATCGGCAACAAGGAAGATATGTCGGCAACAGGAGAGCACGCCGAGCTTGCTAGGACAGTCCTCGACGAATACTATCGGGGATTCCAAGAGCGTAATCCCTACCTGAGAGTGTTCTCCGCTCACCTTCATATGGACGAAGCAACACCGCATATCCATATCGACTTTGTGCCGTTCACCACCGGGAGCAATAGAGGTTTGGAAACACGAGTTTCGCTGAAACAGGCACTTGCCAATCAAGGCTTCAAGGGAAATAGTCGGGGTGATACAGAGTGGAATCGCTGGATACTTTCCGAAAAGAAAGTCCTCGCTCAGATTATGGAGCGGCACGGTATCGAGTGGGAACAGAAGGGTACCCACGAGCAGCACCTGTCCGTCCTTGATTACAAAAAGCAAGAGCGAGCCAAAGAGGTTGCCGAGCTTGACAGGGAGATTGAGGAAAAACAATTAGAGGTCAAAGGTCTGAAAGCGACGGCAGAAAAAATCAAGGAAGCAACGAATTCACTCGACAGCATAGAACATCAGCTTGACAATAATCCCGAACTTCAACTTCCGGAGCCACAGGGCTTGATGTCGGCAAAAAGCTACAAGAAAAAGTTTGTAGATCCGTTGATCCAGCGGCTAAAAAATCTTGTTCGATCTGCGGTAGCAAAAAGCTATTTGGGCTGGGAAAACTATCACCGAATCAATAATCTGAACGGCAGATTATACAGCGAAAACAAAAATCTGAAATCTGAAAACTCTCGGCTCAGAGAGATCAATGGTATGCTCCGAGAGCAAAACAAAGCCTACCGCCTGTTGGAAAAGGTTTTCGGAAAGCGTAAGCTCAATGACATTATCGAGCAGGCGAAAGGATTTAAGAAGTCAAAACAGCGTGATGCACGCTGAATATAATTAAGGAGGAATTACAAATGAAACAACACATCACAGACGAAAGAACAGGTATCAGCTACACCTTGCAGGGAGATTATTACCTGCCGGATTTGAAGCTACCTGAACAGCCAAAGGTAGAAATCGGGATATGGGGCAAACGGCATTTGCGGTACATCAAGCAGCACCACAAAATCCGCTATACCAATCTGCTGACAAGCTGCAAGCTCACCGCCTACCTTGCCGACATCGACGAGCAGGCAGAGGATATGTTCTTTCGGTTAGTGAAACAACTCTCCGAAAAGGAAGGTGTAACCGAACAGCTCAAAGCAGAAAATCAAATGCTGTGGGTAAGGAAAATGAATAACATCCGCAACAGTGCAACGGAGATTGTAAATGTAGAGTTGATTTACAACTAACCAGCACAGCCGCCAAGTGGGATAATCTCCTGCTTGGCGGCGTTTTTTGTTGCTATAAATCAAAAGATCTATTTATTAGTTTCTTTTTGTTATATAATTAATTTATAAAAATTAAGATTTCGTACGTCTAATAAAGTGAAAGGGGGATGAAGATGAGCAGAGAAAATCTAATGGATTTCGACTCTATTTACTTAGAATACAAGGATTACATATATCGAACCTGTATATTGTATCTCAAGGATCATCATTTGGCAGAGGACTGCACTCAAGATGTATTTATTAAAGTATATAAAAAGCAAAAGTCTTATAAAGGAAAATCATCCTTAAAAACTTGGATAACTCGTATATGTATAAATTGTTGCCGTGATATGCTGAGAAAGCGAAAGGTAGAGGATAATCTTGACGAAAGTTTACCGGAAGATGAATCAGACCATACAAAAAAACTGATTGTTTCCGAAGCTGTTATGTCGCTGCCTTTACAGTTTAGAGAGGTTGTTATACTCTACTATTATCGTGAATTTACTATGAAAGAGATAGCCGAAATCATTCATACTAAAATCCCGAATATCGAATATCGTATCCGCAGGGCAAAAGAATTACTCAAAGAAAGGTTAGGAGATGATTTTTGTGAATAGAATCAAAAAAATGCTTGAATCCGAGCTTAATTGTTTTGAATATAATACCGATATTGAAGCAATAAAAAGGAGTGAGGCTCAGCTTCAAAAGCGACGTAAAAAAGTGTTTTTATCCATTTCCTCGTTTGTATTTGTTATTGTAGTGGTATCTGCGGTGTTGATCATACCTAATTCTAAAAACAAAGAAGATATTGTAAACAATAATAACACACATTCATTTTTCATTGTAGCATCCGCTTTGGATGCTGAAACAAATGAGCCTTTAGTTAAATTGACAGATTCAAAATCTATACCCCAAAAAGATATTATTATAATGCAAATCAGATTTGTCTGCACATATTATGTGCACGGTGATCCTGAATTAGAAGGTAGCTATGAGATGGGTGATAAAAGGCTGGACGAGATCTTTGCCAATGATAATCTGACGATAAATAAGTCTTTTACAAGGATGGGTGATAATTCTATCTGGATAGAGGGAGAAGCTATTAAAAAAGTTGAATACACAGCACAAAATGGAATGATTTATTATTGGGCAGATAATACTCAGGATAAGACCGTAACTCTTGAGGGAGAAGCTATCTATTCTGACGGAAAAGATGTCAGCTGGCTCACTCCGGAAGAACTAACAACGTGGATGGAATACGAAAACACCACCAACAAGCCTGTTGATTTTTCTAAAGCACCGCAGGATACCATCACGATTACCGCAACCTATTCTGACGGAAGTACAGCCACGCGCAAGTTGAAACTCTACTTTAACCAATATGGCTATCTAGTGATAGAAAGCGAGGATGGCACAAAATATAACGATTGTGAATTGGATGGTTATAAGAAGTGGAAATCCAATGTTACCTACAACGAAAACGGTGAAGAGGTTGCATGGGATTACAGCGGCAGAGCTAAGGATTAAAACATAAAAAATTTATTGAATAATACAGCCATCAAGCAGGAACGTCTCCCACTTGATGGCATTTTCTATTGCCTTGTTTTCGTAATCGTGGTAAAATATTAGTGTAATTTTGATATCAGAAATGCTTATTGAAGGTTGAACTTATGAAACTACCAACAATTCTTGAAGCAGAAAAGCTCCTAACCGAAGCTGAACAACGTAACCCCGGCGTTTGGATCGGGCATAGTAAAACAACAGCGTTTTGTGCAAGAGCGATTGCAGAACAATGTAATAACCTCAATGCCGATACTGCCTATATCCTCGGCTTACTGCACGACATTGGTAGGCGTGAGGGTATAACGGATATGCGACATATTATTGATGGCTACCAATTTATGAAATCACTTGGCTATGACATTTGCGCTCGCATATGTCTGACGCATTCATTTCCGTATAAAGACATTCGCTCCTATAACGGACGAAACGATTGCACAACGGAGGAAACCGAATTTATCAAGAGCTTTCTTGATAGCACGGAATATGATGACTACGACAGGCTGATTCAGCTCTGTGACTCTCTCGCTCTGCCCATCGGCGCAACCTATATCGAAAAACGCCTTGTGGATGTCGTAATACGCAGAGGCTTCAACGATCTCACCATTCCGAAATGGAAGGCGTTTCTTGAACTGAAAGACTACTTTGATAAGAAAACCGGAACAGATATTTATAATCTGATTGGAGTTTAATATGCAAAATCAACTTCCCGTTTGGGAGAAACTCGCAAAAGTTATCATTTGGAAACAGATCGGCGAATTGAAAGGTAAAACGATTCTTGATTTCGGAAGCGGAACAGGAATCACACCCAATCATTACGCTACTGACAATAATGTGATCGCTGTTGAGCCGTCGGAAGAAATGCTCGCTAAACAAGTAAACACAAACGGTTATCAGCAGATAATCGGAAGCACGGACGAATTGAAGAATCTGCCGAGCGAATGCTTCGACTATATCTTCTGTCATAATGTGCTTGAATACGTTGATGACAGAGAGGAAATCGTCCGCGAGTTTTATCGGTTGCTAAAGCCAAGTGGTAAGCTTTCAATCGTTAAGCACAACCGCAACGGCAGAGTTATGCAGATGATTGTCTTGCTCAACAACTTTGATGAAGCGAACAATCTCCTTGACGGGCACAACAGCAACGCACAACAGTTCGGCACAATCAAATACTATGATGATAGCGATATAACAGACTGGTGTGCCGGTTTTGTGTTACAAGAATCTTTTGGCTTAAGAACCTTTTGGGATTTACAGCAGAATCAGGAGATTCAAAAAGATGAGGAATGGCAGAAAAAGATGATGGACATTGAAGTGAAAGTTTCACAGAATCCTGACTTTCAGGATATTGCATTCTTTCATCATTTGATATTTCAAAAGCAATAGATGGAGGATATTATGGAGGAAAAACTACCGTCAGAACAAGAATTAGAAGTATTAAACCTTTTTTATAATAGATTCTATGATTTATACGACGAAATAACGGATGATAGCTTTTTGAATGAAGATCCTAAATTACGCTTTTTCAAGCTGAGAGAAGCTTTTTCTGTTTATAAAGAACTCTTGAATTATGAACCACTAAAGAATTATATAGTGTGGATGAAAAAGGGTGGGAGACCACCTTTGGAGGGTGTAATTGCGGACGGACTATTTAGTTTTATAAGAAATTTGCTTTTGCATTTCCCTGTTTTTGATTCTTGGAATGAGGTTTATATAAATAAAAATCTTGCTACTTGGCATAAAGTTGGACAAATAGATAAATTTCTAAAGAAGTGTACACAGATTAAAATTGACGGAAAAGGAGCTTTACATTATAGAATCTGGGAATCAAAAAAGAAAAAGATGACTTATTTTACTGTTAATTTTCCGGAAAAATATGATAATAGCAACATTATTTAAAGGATATTATTACCGAGGATGTTGGAATAAAGTTTTGTATGGCTTTAATGAAAGAAGTCTTAGATACTCAAGTTGAGAATCCGGATGAACCTGATATAAAAATAATGTCACAAGTGTATTTCCCTATAATAACAGAAGAAAAAGAGAAATAATTAAAACATAATAATCGGAGTTAAACTATGTCATTAGAATTAGAGCTATCAATACCGCCACACTTTTTTGATTCAGCAAAAGAAGAAAATGATTTTGAGTCTGTATCTGAAAGAATAGCAAAACAGTTTTTGAAAGAGATTTGTGGAGTTAATAATCTCCGCAGAGGAGATGAAAAAGCCTCTGAACCTGATTATGTTTCAAATGATCGTGGATATGAAGTTACGTTTGCGATAAAACAATCATTGATTCCACAGTTAAAAGGTGTTCAGCCACTAAATCACTCAAATAGAAATACTGAGAAGGAAACTATTAGTGATATACAAACGGCATTGGAACGAAAAAAAGAAAAAACATACTGTTTGCCTACTACGCTAGTTATTGTTACAGTAGAAACCATAATTCCGTGGTATTGTAATTTTTATTTTGATATAGATGATCCTTTTATGCGGTTGATGTGGAGTAAGCGTATTCAAACAAGGGATGAGTTCTTTAATGAAATGTATACGGATTACATTGGCTCTGGTATCTTTGATAATATAATAATTATCAACCCCACAATTAAGCAAGAATTTGCAGTGTTTAATATCAAAGCTTTTCACCAACAATCTCATCAAGGCATTACACGGGTAGCAACCACAAAGCCCTTAGCCTATCCAACATATACCATAACCAATGTCATAAAAGATGATAATTTCTTCCAGTTAAAAACTACTATTATAGGTTATTCGCCCACTATATAATTTATCACTTTAAAGTGTTGATTTTACAGTTTATTTCTGCTATAATAATCCTATATCGTGGCAACAAAATGGCAACAGAATTTTTGATAGCCTGTATTTTACCTACAATACAAATAATAGAAATACTCTCTGCTAAAATCCTTAAACAAATACTGTTAAGATTATTTTGCAGGGAGCGAGTGGGAATAAATTTCTTGTCCTCATTCACTCTCGGTTAACCTCAAAAACTCCAAATGATGCGAACTGAAATATCCTCGGAGCCTAAGTTATATCCCTTTATTGCGGGTTGAGATTCTTAATCGATCTAAGTTATATCCCTTCATTGCGGGGTTGAGATTCTTAATCGACCTAAAGTCTATCCCTTCATAGCGGGGTCAAAGTCTTAATCGATCAAGGAGAAAGACGGACAAACAACAACATAAGTAAAAGCCTTGTGCCAATGGATGCCGCAAAGCGGCGCACCTTTGGCTAAGGCTTTTTTTCGTGCTCTGAAAGCCTGATTACATTTCAGAAATTCGGTAAGTTAAAGTCCCGTCTTTCTCTCGTACTCGTATCTCCCTCTATAGGAAATAGGAGAAAAACGAAGAAAAAATGAGAAAAGAAGAGAAAAAGAGAAGAGAAAAAGAGAAGAGAAAAAGAGAAGAGAAGAAGAAAAGAGAAGAAGAGAGAAGAAGAAGGAAGAAGAAGAGAAGAAGGTAAAAGAGAGACGAGGGAAAGAGAAGGAACCGAAGCGAGCCGTCTTCTAAGCCGCGATAGCGTGCGGGAAGGTGGGCGAGCTGAGGGGAGTAAAGGAGAAGGAAGTTAGGAGAGTAGAAGGGACGTAGCGAGCCGTCTTCCGAGCCGCGGTAGCGTGCGGGAAGGTGGCGAGCGGAGGGAGAACGAAGGCGAAGGACGGGAGAACACTGCGGATAGACGACTTCGCACCAAACGAGGATAAACGACTTCGCACCATGACACCCAATGTCCTCATTCACTCTCCTTTAACCTCAAAAACTCCAAATGATGCGAACTGAAGTATCCTCGGAGCCTAAGTTATATCCCTTCATTGTGGTGTTGAGATTCCGAATCGATCTAAGTTATATCCCTTTATAGCGGGTTGAGATTCCGAATCGATCTAAGTTATATCCCTTCATAGCGGGGTCAAAGTCTTAATCGATCAAGGAGAAAGACGGACAAACAACAACATAAGTAAAAGCCTTGTGCCAATGGATGCCGCAAAGCGGCGCACCTTTGGCTAAGGCTTTTTTTCGTGCTCTGAAAGCCTGATTACATTTCAGAAATTCGGTAAGTTAAAGTCCCGTCTTTCTCTCGTACTCGTATCTCCCTCTATAGGAAATAGGAGAAAAACGAAGAAAAAATGAGAAAAGAAGAGAAAAGAAGAGAAAAGAAGAGAAAAAGAGAAGAGAAGAAGAAAAGAGAAGAAGAAGAGAGAAGAAGAAGGAAGAAGAAGAAGGAAGAAGAAGAGAAGAAGGTAAAAGAGAGACGAGGGAAAGAGAAGGAACCGAAGCGAGCCGTCTTCTAAGCCGTGATAGCGTGCGAGAAGGTGTGCGAGCTGAGGGGAGTAAAGGAGAAGGGAGTTAGGGATTAGAAGGGACGTAGCGAGCCGTCTTCCGAGCCGCGGTAGCGTGCGGGAAGGTGGCGAGCGGAGGGAGAACGAAGGCGAAGGACGGAAAAACACTGCGGATAGACGACTTCGCACCAAACGAGGATAAACGACTTCGCACCATGACACCCAAACTGTCAAAAAGCGCATAAACAAGCGATTTCTGCCGTGTGGTTGTCCTCATTGGCAACAGAATGGCAACATTATTTGAATTATTGTAAAAATATAGAGCTATCAGATTATCTGTAAATCTGATAGCTCTTATTATTTTGTTTTGCTTTTAGTCTTTCTTGGTTGATCTGCTGACAAGCTGCAAGCTCACCGCCTACCTTGCCGACATTAACGAGCAGGCAGAGGATATGTTCTTTCGGTTAGTAAAACAACTCGCCGAAAAGGAAGGTATAACCGAACAACTCAAAGCGGAAAACCAAATGCTGTGGGTTGCAAGGATGAACAATATCCGCAACCGAGCAACAGAGATTGTCAACGCAGAATTGATTTATAGCTGATAAGTATAGCCGCAGGGAGGAATAATACTCAGCCCTGCGGCTGAAACATTGTCAAGCGCTTGTGATTATGGTATAATTACGTTATTACCATCATCTTAACAAAAAATCACTTGTTTTAGGAGATTATCAAGACCCGACACACGTGTCTACCGCATAAAAACGGCATTTTCTCACTTTATGTCGTGTTCAAAAGCTGCGGTTTGAGTTATGATTTGTGTCAGGAAAGGAGAATAACCGTATGGATCAAAAAAGAATCGGCTCATTCTTACGGGAGCTGAGAACAGAAAAAGGCTTGACGCAGGAACAGCTCGCCGAAAAACTGAACGTTTCGGGCAGGACTGTGTCACGCTGGGAAAACGGCAACAATATGCCCGACTTATCAATCATTGTTGAGCTTGCAGATTTTTACGACATTGATATACGCGAGCTTTTTAACGGAGAAAGGAAAAGTGAGGAAATGAACGAAGATTTAAAAGAAACAACTTTAAAAATGGCAGACTATGCAGAAGCAGAAAAGCAATTACTGACTAAAAGATTATGTATAGTCAGTTTAATTGGATTGATTTCACTTTTAACTGCATTGGTGTTTGTCGGACTAAAATTTGAGCAAATAAATCCTTTGCTTGAATGTATAGAATATACATGCTTTGGTCTTGCTGTTGGAGCATTGATTACAGGTATTTTCTTTTCCACAGGTGTGCTCGCTAAGATTAGAAACAATCCGGGAGGAAGAAGATTTGCTAAATCAATCGGTATAATTGCCGCTGTAATAGTAGTTATATGTGTCATTATTTGCGCTGTTTTATCAATTAAATAACAAGTACTAAAGATACGAATAAAATATACTAATCCTATTGAAAACAAAGCTAAAATGCGATATAATAGCTGTACAGAAAAGTTTATCCAACACGGCTAAATCCTCTCGCTGTTATCAACGCTGATAACAAAATGATAACAAGAGGGGATATAGGCAGGAGAATATGGATATATCAAATAATCAAAAGTACCACAGATAGCACAGATAATAATTCATACACAGATTTGTTTATGTGCTATCGAGTGGGAGTAATCTGCAATTCAATATGTATTATCTGTAATAGCAGGCAGTGTTAAAGCTGTCTGCTATTATTCTTATTATCCACAACCGAACAGCTCAAGGCGGAAAATCAAATGCTGTGGGTGCAGCGTATGAACAATATCCGCAACCGTGCAACGGAAATCGTAAACGCAGAGTTGATTTATATATAATAAAATCGAGCGAAGGTGAATTATTCATCTTCGCTCGATTATCTTTTTATTCGCTCATAATTTGTTTTAACGGTATTTTTTTCATTGACTGACCATAAGCAAACATAATGCCTTCATATACAACGATAAAAACAGCAAGCGTTATAAAGAACATCAGAAAATCAAACTCATATTCGGGAATACCCTCGACGCCCGAAAAAACAATGTCAACCATAATTCTCAGCAATGCATACTGATACACGGAACCGATGATAAAGCCGATATACGCCGCCGGGCGGTAGCCGTCGAGAACAGAACGCTTGCAATCAGCGCTATCATAGCCGAATACACGCATCATAGCAATATTCTCTTGGTTGGAGCGGATGACGGTGGTCACGGCGATATACAGCGTGGTAAACGCCAGAACAACGCCGATAATCAACATCATCAAGCCCATCATTTCACTTGACAAATCCTTCATACTTGCCGACATTTGTATCATAGCTGAGAAGCAGAACGAGGAAAAAGCGATGAAGAACACCAAGGTTTTGCGGCTTCTTAATACAGAGCTCCTCATTTCGGCGACAAAAGTCTTTTTATCTTTTGTGTTTTTGGTTTTCCCCTTTACCTTTACAATACCCTTCAATAGATTGACGCAAGGCTGGCGAAGCTTTAACAGGCTGTTGCATACTGCAATCAAAGCAAAGACCAAAGTGGGAGCAATCACCAGCAGGACGAATAATATCCAATGATAACCAA